>Ga0180433_10001043_pt1 | contig 46806 bp, 60 predicted proteins | sample SS_ome_8_FD_132980 | JGI IMG/M metagenome (GOLD analysis project Ga0180433, IMG submission 132980) | Hypersaline lake sediment archaeal communities from the Salton Sea, California, USA - SS_1_D_1 metaG | ecosystem: Environmental > Aquatic > Non-marine Saline and Alkaline > Hypersaline >...
AATCAGTCCGGAGACTGTAAGGTTAGCAAGATCTAGGGGTGTTACTAGGTTAAGCTGTGTTGCGGCAAAATTATGTATCCCAAAAGTTATGAAGAAAATTAAAAGTGAAACTATTAACGAAACTGTTGAAAGCTCATAATCATTTAATTTATGTTTCACAGCGATAACTTTGTGTGGGATAAAAATGCACAGAAATCCCGGAGTTAGAAAAATCGCTGCGACAATTCCATCAAGCCATGCCAATTATTTCCCCCCTAAAAAAATCATTCTTCTTCTTGATCTTCAGATGACTCTTCAGGTGAATCCTCTTTAGGTGAATCCTCTTCAGTAGGCTCGATTGGCTCGAGATCATATGGAACTTCATTCACTCTTTTAGCGAGTTTTTCGCTTTCCAAATCGGGTTCTGGGGGTTGTATTTCATCTACTTCTTCTACTTCTTCTTCTTTTTCTTCTTTTTCTGGCAAGCAATCCTCCCCTCAAATTTGAGAGTAAATTCTCCTATTAAATATTAGGTTAATAATCCCTGCAGGGCGTTGAACCAGCCCTTTATAAGCAATGAGAGCAGATACTGCTCTGCCGACATAGTTCGGGTTCGTCTCCCTGCAGGAGATTGGAGCAAACGTTTGAGCGCCGGGGAAGGGAGTTGAACCCTTGCGCCCCTGAAAGGGGCACCAGCTTCCGGTGGATAGTTCACTCCAGGCTGGCGCATCTGGACGGCACGCATGCCTTAGTCCACTCTGCCACCCCGGCGCCTGCTTAGCAGGACCCGATAGCCAGACTTCCTGCCCGCGACCTCGACGTTCCCGTATTCCTCTTCCATGATCGAGGCCAGGGTCTTGGCTCCCATTCTGGTCCTAGCGACGAGTTGGAGGCTTCCACCGTCTCTTAAATATTGCTGGCCCTCACGGATAATCCTGAGTACTGTGTCCCTCCCGGACCTGATCGGTGGATTGCATATTATGGTATCGAACTCGAAGTTAAAGGGTCCATAGAGATCTCCCCGTACCACTACCCACGGCGTATTGGCGTGCCTGGACAGGTTTGTTCGTGCGAGCCAGATGGCCCTCTGGTTGACGTCGACCGCGGCCACAGAAGCACCCCTCAATGAGGCACTGACTGAAAGCGGGCCATATCCACAACCCAGGTCCAGCACCCGGCCACCGCGCGGTATATCCATTTCCTCTATCAGCACCAGGGTTCCCCTGTCGACCCTTCTGTATGAGAAGACATTGTCGGATGTGACAAGCTCCAGCTCCCGGTCCGCCACCGGAAGCGAAACCCTCAACAGTCTCTCCGGCCTTCCCACCTCCCGCGAGAAGTAATGGCTCTCCGTCAACTATCTCTCACCAATTAACACCTTTAATAAAGGTTTAATCCTATAATTAACCATATTTTACCTTTATACCCCGCCTATCAGGGTAAAACTGGCCAAAAACGCTACTTCCAGTACCTGGGATAAGTTCCCCTCTCCATCACGATCCTCGACAGTTCGGCAGCAATACCCGTTTTGCTCTCGAATATCTCCTTCGCTGGCATCCTGCCCTGACCTATTCCAACGAGCTCGTCCTTGAGCGTCATCACGGCCAATTCCCCGCCGGGCACAACGGAGCTCTGACATTTCACCACACCAGGAACCGCCAGATCAGCCCCGTTACACAGCGCCTCCACCGCCGTATCCCTGACCCATATCTTTGGGAATTCCTCGACGAAATCCTCAACCGGTCGGATCAGCCTCCGGACCTCCTTCTCATCCCCGTCCTCCCTCAAGTAATGCATCGCGTCGACCAGGTCCTGGAGAGTGCACGAGTTCCCCTCCGTGAAATTACCCGACCGGGTTCTCCTCAGCTCTGACATATTAGCTCCGGCCAGCAGGGCCTCCCCGACATCGCGACAGAGCTTCCTGATGTAGGTGCCCGCCTCGCACTCCACATCGAACAGCACATCTCTTCCCTCCATCTCCAGGAATTCAAGCCTGAAGATCGTCCGCTCCCTGGGTTCCCTCTTGACAGCGGACTTGACCGGCGGCGTCTGCAGTATCTTCCCCCTGAACGACTCCAGCACCCCCTTGACCTCGCCCTCCTCCAGGTCATCGTGCAGGGTCATTACTACGGTGTAGGTCTTGTTTGACTTCAGCAGGTAGTTTATGACCCGGGTAGATCTATCCAGGGCGACCGGCAGGACACCAGATACCTTGGGATCAAGGGTTCCCCCGTGACCAGCCTTGTCGACGCCGAGGACCTTCTTGAGCCAGGAAACTACCTGGTGTGAGGTGGGACCGCGGGGCTTGTCAAGGTTAATGATGCCGGAGCTCAGAAGTCCTTCAATTGACCTGTTATGGGGGTCTTCTCCGTACTCCGGGTCGGTTTTTTCCCTCGACCTGAGATATATATCGTCTCCCATTCCGACCCCGTTTATAACGCGCAAGATATCAGGAGATGAATTCTTCCAGGAGACCGGATTCCTCGAGGACCTTGATTACTTCCTCGTCCTCTGCTCTCTTGCGGATCTTGATCTTGGATTCGTGTGGCTCGAGGTGTGCAACATTGCACCTCCGCCTCTTCACGCCCGAGATTTTCTCGGGTCCCGTTACTAGGACGAAGTTCTTCTCGATCTGGTCAACCACGATGCACTTCTTTCCGCTCTCTCTTCCCTGCAACTTGGTACATACCCTTCCGACTTCGATCAATGTATCATCTCTCCTTCTTTTTCACTACCAGGTCAAGGGCCGTCCGCGCGATCTTCAATATCTCATCTGGCAGGAAGGTCCCGCTGTTGATTATGATATCGTAGACCCCGATGTCTGTCACATCGATGCCGTAGATCTCCTTGTACCTCTTCCTCTCGCTCAGCTCCCTCTCTGAAACGAGATTAATAGCTTGTTCCATGGGAATGCCGTCACGCTGGGACACCCTCCTCGCTCGTTCGGGGCGACCTACAGAGAGGTAGATCCTGAGATCGGGGTTCTCAACCACCCATGCGCTCAGCCGGGAGTCCACCACTATGTCTCCCCCGCGGGACTTCTCCACCTGCATCTCTTCTATCCTGCGGTCTATTTCGTGATCGCCCTCGGCGTGCTTCGAGAACTCACCAAGCTCCATCCCGCACTCTCTGGCCATCTCCCTGAAAACATGTCCGGCGCTGAGGTATCGAAGTCCCATATCCTTTGCCAGTAGTTTAGCGAATGTGCTCTTCCCGCTACCCGGGAGCCCCCCGACGGTTATTATCGTCAACTTGATCCATTCCTGGACTCCTTCCTCGCGAGGTCCAGAAGCTTCTTCTTCGTGCAGACCGGGCAGAGAGAACCCCCGTAGGGGCGGTTGGTCTTCTTGCTGGCCTTGGAGGACGTGGCGCGCGGCGCGGAGTTCAGAGGCCTTCCACAGGAACATTTCATCTTGCCGGATCTCTTCCTCTCCCTCTGGAGGCGCGTACCCGACTGTGTTTTCTTGGCCTTCGTCTTGTAAGAGTTCGATCTATAGCTTCTTCTTGGCATCTACACAACTCCAATAATTTTCCTGAATATCGTCCCGAACCAGGAGGCCGTGGCGAAGTACCATGCGATGAAGCCGAACTGGTCCGCACTTATCGGGTTGTTCTGGTGGAAGAAATCCATGAAAGATAGCCTGAAAGGGAGCTCAGCCACGGGAACCATGTCAAACTGTGACCTCAAAAAGTAGAAGACCGCGAAGAGCGGGATCATGTAGATTATCATCGGCTTGAACTGGTTCCTCATCATGTCGGATTGCAGCGCCATCATCTCGCTCTGCTTTTTCTTTGCCTTGGCAATCCTCTTCTTGTCCCCGCTTCTCTGCGCCTCCATGATCTCCTTCTGCATGGTGCTTACCTTGTCCCTGACCATCTTGGCCTTCTTCTGGTCGACCATGAAGTAGGTGGCAAGTGTTGTGAACATAGACGTCAGGATGGACAGGCCGAAGACGATGAACTTGGGATTCCTCTCGCTGTATACCTTGGTGATGTTAAAGCCATCCGTGAGGGTCTCGGTTACCGTCTTGTCCGTCTTGAAATCCACAGCGGTCGCCGTGACCTTCACCGACCAGTTGCCCAGCTCCTCGGGGTCCACGGGAACCTTCAGGACCTTGCCGTTGAAGGGCGTCCTCCACTCGAACTTGGTCTCCCCCCTCATGTTATCCAGCGACCCCGTCTCGCTGCCGTTCACCGTCCCGCTGGCGGGGGGAATTTGTGAGGGAAAGCGTCTCCTGACCGATTCATCCTGGGTCGGGAACGCGAAGGGCACCTCCGTGCCATCGGGGGCCACGAATACAGGGGATACCTCGACGTTGCTTAGGTTCGAGTTTAACACGGTGAAGTTAAACCAGATCGTCTGTCCCTCCTCCACCCTGTCGCTGAATAGCTCCAGTTTGAAGTCCTGTGACAGTCCTGCGGGCAGGAAGAGGATGGTCAGCAATACCAGTGCCAGTGCGGGGTTGATACGAATTTGATTACCTCCCAAGGAAGTCCCTCACTATCGGGAACATCTCGGCCGCCTGCTCCTTCTGAATTTCCTGGTAGAGCTGGTACACTATTCCCACCGTCAGGAGAACGCCGGTTCCAGAACCGATGGCGTTGGTAAGATCGGCGAAGCTAGCCAGGACGCCCACGAATATGCCGCCCAAGACCGTTACAGCCGGGATGTATCTGCTCAGGACCCTCTCGATGATCCTTCGGTCCTTCCTGAAGCCCGGGATATGCATCCCGGAGGAGTGGATCTGTTTTGCGACCTCCTTTGGACCGATGTTGGTCAGCTCCACCCACAGCAGGGCGAATACCACACAACATGCAATTACGAGCAAAACGTATAGAACAGTATGGAGGGCGTAGCCCGGGGTCGACAACCCGTAGTTGAAGATATCACCGGGGTGCTGGAGATACTTTGCCACCCCCGAGACGGCCCTGCCCTGTTCGTTGATCCTTCCCAGGAGGTATATACCCCTGTTGCTCAGCACCCCCGCCCAGAGCCTGAAGTTGGCGAAGAGGGCCATCGTCAGGATCAGTGGGATGACCGAGACGTATGTGAACCTGATCGGGTACTTGCCCCTCATTCCAACCCTGCTATATGAGAGGGGTATCTCGACCTTGAGGCTCTCGGCATATACTACTATCAAAAACACGATGAAGGTGAAGAAGACCGATACCATACTCGGAAGGTTCCCGGCCCTCCATACCTCGGGAGTTCCCCTCAGTATTGAGGCTATGAAAGCTGGTATGGCTCCGGATATCTGCCCGCTGTTCGGGTCCAGCAGGGGATTGAAAGAACCCTGTATGATCGTCTGGGAAACTCCGGCCGCTATGAAAAGCCCAACACCGCTCCCGATGCCCCACTTCGAGACGACCTCATCGAGGAACATCACGAGTATTCCGCCCATTGCCAGTTGCAGGACTACGATCCAGAATACTCCCGGGACCGTTACCTCGTAGACTCCCGACATCGTGTAGACCACGCCCTCGAATATGCAGAGTATGATCGTGAGAAGCTTCTGGGTTCCCTGGTACAGGGCCCGGTCCTCGGGCTGGCTCATATCGAGGTCGAGTATCTTCCCACCAACCAGAAGCTGGAGGACTATACTTGAGGTCACGATCGGACCTATTCCGAGGGCAAGTATCGAACCGGCGCTTCCCGCCAGCACGGCCCTTAGTGCACCGAACATGTCCAGCGCTGAGGGGTCAACTCCGTAGACATCGATCTGGAGGAGTGCGAAGTACAGGACTAGGACCCCGCCCGTCCACAGGAACTTCTCCTTGAATGAAACGTGTCTCTTTGGCTTGTCCACTTCTGGAAGAAACCTCAATATCGGATCTATGATCTCCAGTCTGGACAAGCTCATCACCCTAGCTTGATTTTTCTATTTCCGACTCCGGGGTCAGGACCTCCCCGCCGGCGTCCGTCACCTTCCTGATGGCTATGCTGCTAGCACCGCCGGCCCTGATGACCCATGCGTTTTTCACCACGCCACCCCCGAGCAGCTTATCGTATCCAACGCTCGAGAGTTCGAGATGAAGCTTCTTTGCCTTTTTCTCCGCAAGACCCGTGTTTACAAGTTCTTCAGCTCTTGAGTCGATTTTCCCGATATTCACTGATCGGGTTATGGCCTTGGGAACGTCGGGTCTCCCCGGTCCCTTGTCGATCAGTGCCTCGGGGTCATTGGTCAGAAACCAGCTCTTCCTGTGTTTCTTGACACCCGCATTTCCCCGGCCACCACGGTGTCCGGCACCCCTGCGCATCTTGGCATTCCCGCCGCCGCAGGTCCTGCTTCCGCGATACTTCCGGGTTTTACGATTTTTTAGCGCCAATTTTACCAGCCTATATCATCCTCTTCAGCAGGTCGTCGATCTTCTCGCCCCTGTTGCCAAGTGACCCCCCGACCTTGAAGGACCTCTTGACGTTCTCGTACCCCTTCGAGGGGGGGCTGCAACGGAAGGTCCTCCTGAGCATAGGCACATCATTGACCTTCAGATCCCCATCGAATAACTTATTTGCCAGCTCGGCAATCGATGGGAAATCGCAATGTTCGGTGACATACTGATCTGTCAGCCTCCCGAACCCCTTTACCATCCCACGCTTTCTTAAGAGTAACTCTATGACACCCGCGGAGGGCTTGCCAAAGGTAACCAGATGGCGAACCTTCTGGAGCATTCCCCGGTATGTATCTGTCTCCTCAACCAGGACGAGGTTGTTCGGTCTAGGAAGGCCCATCTGCTCCAATATGGTCCTTTGGCTTGACGGGACGTTGGCGGATCCTCTTATTCTTACAACAGCGATCATACTAATCCACCAACCTACTCCTTGCTTTCCTCCTCATCCCCGGAATCATCCCCGGAATCATCCCCGGAATCATCCCCGGAATCATCCCCGGAATCATCCCCGGAATCATCCCCGGAATCATCAATGACCTCGATTTCCTCTTTGTCTGCACCCTCCTTCTTCAGTTCCTTGGCAATCTTTTCCGTCGGCTTCTCCTCTGGGCGTCGGATCTCGATCTTCCCCGTCTCGGCCATCGAGACACCGAGGGTATCCAGATCCTCCTTTGAGGCCTGAACCGCGTTGGTCTTCTTCAGGGCGTCGAATACAGCCATTGCGAAGTTAAGGGTTGTCTGGGTATTTCCCTTGACGTTCGACCAAGCATCCTCGATACCAGCCAGCTGCAGGATCGTCTTGGCAACATCCCCGGCCGCGAGATCAACACCTCTGGGCGCGGGTATTAGCGTCACCTCCACGCTCCCGGATTTCCCGGTAACCCTGAAAGGAACTGTGTGCGGGTTTCCACAACCACACTCCCAGCTTCCACAGCCCCGCCTGACGCAGATCAGGTTCTTCTTGGCGGCCTGTATTGCCTTCTGTATCGACCCGTAGACCTCCTTGGCCTTTCCCTGACCGATGCCGACGTAGCCATCCTTGTTACCGACTACTACGACAACCCTGTATCTGAGCTTCCTACCCGACCTGTCCCGGCGCTGTACCCGGTTGATGTCGAGAATCTCGCTGTCGATGTTGGGAATCAGTCGATCGATAATTCCGGTCTCGAGGATGGGAATACCCTTTTCCATAATCTCCTTGATTGAGGTTATCGTCCCTTTCTGGACCTTTTTACCCAAATCCGTTCTGGGGACCCATACTTCCTCTTCCATCATGATTCCTCCGGGTAACCCTCGTCTATCTTCCCGAGGGCCACATCAAAGCTATCATCATCTATCTTGATCCTTTCCATCTTGGGAAAGATACCTTCATCGCAGGGAACTTCCAGCCCTGCATCGACGGCGCCTTTCAGAACCGCGAAGGTGTTGGAACCGGCACCCGGAATGGTCAGGCCCGCATCGAGTATTGCCTTGCCTATCCCGGCGCTTATTGCACGCTTGGCACAGAGGTATCCAGTCAGGTACCCAGCTGTTCCCCGGCCGCCGTTGCCATCCCATTTGAAGCTGGAGAGCTCCTTGGAGTGTGCAGAGGCCAAGGTCATGTCGCCCCTGTCAGATGGAACGGCGATATGTGCATAATAATGGGCATTAGACCTCCTGACGACCAGCCTGGGCAGGCCCGAAAGCAGATACCGGGTTCTTCGGCGATAATCGGTCTTGCCCTCACGCCTTCTTTTCATTCCGACTCTGTAAGTAGTACCCTTAGCCATTTTAACTCCTCAACAAACCTCGCTCCGACAGGTAGGTTTCCAGGTGGGCAACGCTTCGGAAGTAGCCCGACTTGGCCATCAGGTACATCCTCCTGTAGTCAGATCGTTCAATCTGCCTTTGGTCCCTCATCTGGGCCAGCCTAGATCGGATGGCCCTTATAGACCGAATCCAGGTCCTCTTCCTAGGGGTCCTGGCCCTGGCAGTTCCCTTTCTGCTGCCCTGCCCCCTCCTTCTTCCCTTGGATATCTGGAGTCGCCTCTTCCTCAGCCTTCCCTTGCTAATGGTCTTGGCTGGCCTTGGGGCGATCTTTCCCTCTCGGATGAGCCTCCTTACGTCATCCCTGGTTATCGCTGCAGAGATCTCTCCGGATTTTTCCGGATCTAGCCACACGGAGTTTTGCCCCACTCCCATGATATCTGCAGACATCCTCCTCACTAATTTCAGATTCAATTTTGACCCTTACCTGTTGAGTACCTTTATTTTGAGCTCCTTCGCCCGTGACAGTATCCTCTCTTTCTTTTGCAGGCCAACCTTCCCCGATATCCTTGCCGCCTGCGTGCCTGGGTCTATGGACCCAAGATCAGCCTCCCTGTAGACCATGACCTCGCGATACCCGGAGGGATGGACAGACCGTATCCTTCCGTCGGTTCCATATCCTGCCTTGGGTCTCTTCGGCTTTCCCTTTATCTCGGCCCTCATCTTGCTATCAATTCCCCGTGGCTTCCTCCACTTCTCGCCAAGTCTTCCGAAATGGATGCCCTGGGAGCGAATGAACTTGGGTTTTCGCCTCTTGCTCGGTTTTTTTTGACCGGTCAAATTTATTCCTCCATTGGAGATGTCTTCTCGATCAGGTATATGCCATCCTGGAAGATCCTTCGATCCCTGTTCCTGACTATGGTTCCCTGTTCAATATTGGCCGCCGTCTGGGCAACTCCGTCTCTGTCCGGGCCCTTGACGGTCAGGAGCTCTCCCTCTACGCTTACCTCGACCCCCGGGTATATCTTCGCCTTCCTTGGGTATCTCTCCCCGAGGAAGTTATTGATCAGCACCACGCCCTCCCGGACCTCGGTGGTAATCGGGAAGTGTGAACTTATCACCTTTAGCCTTGCACTGAATCCCCGCTGGACACCGGTTATCATATTCTCGATCATCGAGGCCTGCATTCCGAAGATGGCCACCTTGCGTGTTGAGGGAAACTGCATGGAGATGGTTATCTTTCCGTCCTTGATCCTCGGTAGGATACCTCTGCTGAGCTTCCTGGAGAGAACAATATCGTTCCCACTGACCGTGAGGACCTGTTTATCGAGCTTTACCTCGACACCCTCAGGAATTTCGTACTCCCTCGACACCTCTGGAATTACCATGCTCCTAACCTCAGTAGAAATACGCCAGGAGGATGCCCCCGAGGCCCTTTTCCCTGGCCTCCCTGTGGGAAATCACGCCCTGGTTTGTGCTCACAACGAGGATCCCGAAGTTCGAGGCTGGCAAATACATCCTCTCCCACTTCTCGTAATCGCCCTGTTTGATGGGATGCCTCGGTTTGACCACGCCACAGTTATTGATGCTACCGTGGACGTTGACCCTGAATATCCCTGCCTTCCCGTCATCAAATAGTTCAAACTCGCCAACGTAGCCTGCCTTCTGGGCAATCCTAAGGACGTTTGCGATTAGCTTTGAAGCTGGATGTATGACGCACGTCCTCTTGCCCATCAACTGGCTATTCTTAAGCGCGGAAAGGGCATCTGCAAGTGTATCATTTAACGCCATACCAGTCACCTAGCAATATTTGATGAATCCGACATCTTCGCAAATCTCCCGGAAACATCGGCGGCATACCTGTAGACCGTACCTCCTGATGACGGCGTTGGCTGCCCCGCATCTCCTGCAGTGAAATGCATCTTTGCCGAATTTCTTCTTACCAGTCTTTTTCAGACGCATCTAAACAACCCTCACTCCATAGTTATCCCTGATGAACCTCATGGCCTCGACCTTCGAGACCCTGTGGTGCCTAGGAATCTTCTTCTTTTTCAGCTTCCTCCTCTTGATCCTGTATCCAGTTCTCTCGACTGTGATGCAGACATCCATTCCGAAAATGCCTATCTGGGGATCGTACTGGATCCCGGGTATGTTGATATGCTCCTCTATTCCGAATGAGAAGTTACCCTCATCGTCGAACCAGTTACTTCGGATGACCCCTTCAATTGCATCAAGCGCCATCTTCAGGAAGCGGTCAGCCTTCTCCTTCCTAAGAGAGACCTTGCAACCGATAAGGTCTCCCTTCCTCACCCCGAGGTCACGGTTGGTCCTCCTGGCCGCCGTCCTCACGGGCTTCTGCCCTGTCAAGGACTCCAGGAGGTTGACTGCCCTCGATACCTTCTCGCCGGGCTCCCCCACACCGATGTTTACCACGACTTTTGTAAGGATGGGTTCCTGCATCTTATTGGAATATTCTTCCTGCGGACCCAGGTCCAGGGGGCCCTCCTCCTCTTCATCGTCGTAAAACGAGGTAAAGGCCAAGCTATCCCCGGGTGAAGTCTCCCGAGTTTCCTCCTCGGTGACACCCCGGGCGGTCCCGGAATCTTCCTCCTTTGAATCAGTTTCCTCTTGGCCGGCTGACATTTCTAGTCCACCTTTATCTTGGGACTCTTCTTTCCAACGACGAAGATGTATTCTTCAAGCGTCTGGAACTGGCTCCCATCGACACTGAGATTTATCAGATTGGGCTGGATTCCCTCTCCCTTCTGGACCTCTCCTATCGTGCCAATTAGTCCGGAGTTCTTGCCCTTGTAGACGAAGGCCATATTACCCGCTTCGATCTTGAGATGGTCCTTCACACTCCTCTCAGGGATCGAGATCTGGATAACATCGCCAACAGAATATGCTTTGCCATCCTTTGCATCGAACTCCATGTTGGTACCATCGTGGAGATTGAGCTGGACCTTCCCGCCCCTTATGATGGACTTCCCACTTATCTTCACCAGCTTGGTCTTTGCCTCCTTCTCCGTTATCGGCTGTAATCTCAGGCCCTTGTCGCTCGGAAGAAGCCTGAAGTTCTCGCCGGTTTTTTGGATGCTTATCACGTCCATCAGGCCTGCAGCGTACTTGTGGCTCTTCCTAACGACGTGGTCGATCTCGATGTCTCCGTTCTCGAGAATCTTTTTTGCCTCCCTTGCGTTTCTGGCATAACCGAGAAAGTCCCTGATGATGCCCAGAAGCGGTATACCGAGAGTCGCCGAGTGCGGTCCCGGGGATGGCTTTGTCGCAAAGGTCGCGACCTTCGTCTCCAGACCCCAGTGGCTTGGCGCCGAAAACCTCTTCAGATGTCTGCTCATGGCATGCCCCTCCTTTGCAGTATCTTCTGCCTTCTCTCATCGTCCAGGTTAAGGTTGGTGATCTCGATGTTGGATGCCCTCACGGGCAAGAATGACTTGGTGCCATCAGCCTTTTCCTTGGTCACATCCCTCACGTATACGAACCCCCTCTCTAGGTCCACCTCGGTTATCTCATCCTCATGTCCCGCGAAATCTCCCCTCATCAGAAGAACCTTGTCGCCCTTTCTGACTCCCATGCTCCTGGTTCCGTACTTCGTGGCGAGAGAATCCGTGAGGTGAGCATGGAGTTTACGGGACCTCAGATGCTTGGGGCACTGCAGCTGGCGTTTACGGACCTTGCTGGGTTTTGAAGATGTACTCATACTTAACCTCCCTATGCCACTGCGCTGGCTATACCTCCTAGCCTTGGCCATCTCTGGACGGCCTCGCGGGCAATAACGCCCCTGATCTCGGAGCCCCTGGGAACTCCCTCTTCCGTCACGAGAACCGCCGCGTTATCCTCGAATTTGACCCTCATGCCGTTCTCCCTCCGGTATTCCTTGGCCTGGCGGACTATCACGGCCCTCAGAATCTGGCGCCTCATGTCAGGTGTTCCCTTCTTGACCGAGACGATAATTAGGTCACCGACTCCCCCCGCAGGGTACCTGCTGAGGGTGGTCTTATGGCCGCTAACGGAGACAAGCTCGAGCTCCTTCGCCCCTGTATTATCGATGCATCTCAGCCGGGCTCCTACCGGTAGGCATCTCGTCGGAGCATAGTGCAGTGTTCCCCTGGATCCGCCCATGCCCTTCTTGGCCATTCTAGTCCACCTCCTCCTTCTCGATCACGACGAAGGATACGGTCTTGCTCAGAGGTCTGCATTCGACAATTTTGACCCTGTCACCGACCTTGGCCGAGATGCATTCCGGGTTATGGGCGTGGTGCCGACCGGTCCTCTTTTCGTATCTGCCATACTTCTTCTGATAGTACAGGTAATCTGTGGTCACTGTTACCGTCTTCTGCATCTTGTCGCTAGCGACCACGCCATCGATGATCTTTCCCCTGACCTTCAGATGTCCATGGAAAGGACACTTTGCATCCTCGCACGACTTTTCCGGTTCCTTGACGTTAATACCAATTTGACTCATGGCAATAATCTCCCCATCTTCTTCTTAATTCGGTCAGCAGGACTTCCGAGGATCCAATCGCCCGATATCTCAACATCGCCACCGCTAAGCGAAAGGGTGATTAGGGACCCCTTCTTGCTGATCTCCAGCACTCTCCCTGCCGTTTCCAGATGAATCATGTTCCTCGTCTCATCAACTATTCTTCCTCTGACTGGATTACGGATGCCTGGCGAAACGATTCTGGCGTTCAGTCCTATGAACTCCTGCCTCAGCAGATCTCTAGAGGATAGCATCTGGCTGTTCACCAGATCACATAACGTCTATCGTATCCTCTGGAAATCCCTTTTCGACCAGGAATACCTTCACCCTTTCTCTATGGTCTCCTTGGAATTCTATCCTCCCATCTTTTACGGTGCCTCCGCAAGCAAGCTTTGCCTTCAGTTTCTTGGTCAGGTCCTTCGTATCGACGTCCCTTTCATCGATACCCTCAATAACGGTCATCCACTTGCCGAACCTCCTCCTGGTGGAGTAGATCCTAATCCTCTGCTTCTCCCTGGCGATCTCCTCGCACACGCAGAGATCCTTTGGCAGACCGCACACCTGGCAGACTTCACTCATTCGTTGCACCCTTCTCCTCTGAAATCTCACCTAGTATGGTGAGTATTCTCGCTACTGTTCTCCTGATCTCCCCAATTCTTCCCGGATTCTGGGGGGGAGAACCGAGAGCCATCGTGGCCTTCTCACCTGCAAGTTCCTCCCGCAGGTCGGAAAGCCTCTCCCTTATCTCGGACTCGGGCATATTCCGAATCTCATCTGAACGTAATATTGCCAAAGCTCATTCACTCCCAGATTCCTTCTCTTCGGACTCATCCCCAGATGACTTACCAGTTTCATCCATGGGGACCTCAGTAACTTCGATTTTCAACTCCGTCCGTTCTTCTTCCTCATCAGCCTTGGTTTCAGCTTCAGTCTGATCTCCGGGAACATCCTCAGGCTCATTCTCAGCTTCGGGTGACTCAGTTTCCGCTGACTCAGAAGCTCCTGACTTCGTTGGTTTGACCGCCTCCTCAGAAACCTCGGGCTCAGACTCCCCCTCAGAAACCTCGGGCTCAGACTCCCCCTCAGAAACCTCGGGCTCAGACTCCCCCTCAGAAACAACTGACTCAGCTCCGCCTGACTCGGCAATCTCAGACTCCTCCGCCTTTGCCCTTTCCTCCAGAGCCTCCAGATCGACGTGATCTGGCATTTTGATATCTGGCGGCATTATCTTTACCTTGATTCCCATCATGCCCTGTTTCAGATCGGCAACAGCCAGACCCTCCTGGACCTGCTTTGCAGGCTCGCCGCACTTGGTTATTGCACCCGATACGAATCGCACCGTCCTGGCTCGCTCCCCCCTTATCTTCCCGGATATCGTTATCTCGACGCCCTGGGCACCTGCCTCCATAATCCTCTGAAGATTCATGTAAGCCGACCTCCTGAATGGCCGGCCCGCCTTCAGCATTGCAGCTATGCGGCTTGCCATGATCTGGGGGCTCAGCTCCGGGATGGGAATTTCCTCGACTTCGATCTGGAGGTTCTCGAAGGCATACCTGTTCTCAAGGACCTCAGTTAGGTCCCTTATGTTCCTGCCCCGTCTCCCGATTATGAGCCCGGGCCTTTCGGCGTATATGATCATCCTAGTCCTGAGGGCGGTCCTGCGGATATCGACGCCCCCGAACTTGGCCTTCTGCAAGCTATCGCGAAGGAATTCTTTGATATCGGCCTTCTTGATGCCCTCTTCGACGAACTCCCTTTCCCTTGCCAAATTACTTCTCACCAAGCCAGATCTCGATGTTCGTAGTAGGTGTGTTAAACGGGTTTACCCGGCCCCTCGCCCTGTGCTTGAACCCGCGGATCTCGAAGCCCTTCCTCGCACTTGCATGCCTTATGAAGAGGGCCGTCTCGTCCAATCCCTTGTATTTCGCGTTGTTCTGAGCATTTTCAAGTAACTCCAGGATGGCCTCGCTCGCCTTCACCGGGTACTTGCCGGAGTGCCACCCCGTCAGTGATTTCTTGTGGGAGAGTTTCCCGCTGTGGCTCTTGTAAGGCACCGCCGAGATTCGGTCTATCACATCCTCGAGGTAGTCGAAGGCCTCCTCGAGGTTCTTCCCCCGGATCTCCCTGCAAATTTCCACGGCGTCCTTCGGGGATATTCTCAGCTCTCTCCCCATGGTCTTCGCCACCTTGGATGGATCGTGAACCTTGTTGTATGAATACCCGTATTTGACCATTACTATCCCTACTTAAGCGGAACGTACTTCGAGCTCTTCGTGGCTCCCACGCCTGGCGCGCTGTGCTCGACCCGCGCCCTGGTCTGGACGAACTCTCCGAGGTAGTGCCCGATCATCTCGGGCATTATATCGAACCTGCTGAATGCCTGCCCGTTGTAGACCTCGATGGTCATTCCGACCATCTCCGGGATCACGACGAAGTCCCTGCTGTGGGTTCTTATCACCTGGTTCTCCTTTCCCGAACGCGCGATGTTCCTAATGCTCTCTATCAGGCTCTTGTGCTGGCTGGAGAAGCCCCTGCTTATCGATCGCCTCTGCCTTGCCGGCAACAACTTCAGGAACTCCTCGAACGACATTGACGATAGTTCTTCCAGGGTTCTTCCCTTGTATGCAAACTTCTTCCTAGGCAAATAGATCACCCCAAAATGTTCTTTTTGGATACTCGCTTGCCGACTCCCGTCCTCCTGGCGGCTATCTGGCCAACCTTCCGTCCCGGCGGAGTATCCCGACCGACAACTGAGGGTCTCCCCAGGTGCTGGTGGCCACCCCCACCGTGGGGATGGTCAACGGCGTTCATGGCGACACCCCTAACCCTCGGGTACAACCTGTTACGGGACCTGCTGTACATCGACTTCTTACCCGCCTTCAGGAAGGGTTTTTCCTTGCGACCACCCGAGGAAACGACGCCGATCGTCGCCCGGCATCTCGGGTTGAAAGCCTTGAAAATCCCCGAGGGCATCTGTATGGTGGTACTTCCAACATCGTGGGAAACAACAGATGCATAGCAGCCCCCGGCCCTTACGAGCTTTGGTCCCGAGCCCGGCCTTACCTCGATGCTTGATATAAGCGTGCCTTCCGGTATCTCGGCCAGGGATAGGGTGTTTCCCGGTTTAATCTGGGCAGAAACACCGCATCTGATCCTCTGCCCGACCCTTATTCCCTCCGGGGCCAGCACCAATCGCTCTGAATTATCATCGAACCTGATCCTCGCCACGAGACCCGATCTGCCCGGATCGTGGATGACCTCCATTACATCTCCCTCGATGGATTCTCCCAGACCGGGATACGTAACCTTGCCCCTTGACCTGAACGAGGGTGATCTGTACGTGGGGGAACCCCTGCCCCTCCTCTGCGTGATTAGCCGCCTTCCCATTATAGCACTCCCAGTCTTGTGGCTATGTCCTCCGCGCTGTTCTCCGGGGCCAACTGGACGTATGCCTTCTTTATCCCCTTGGGGGTATTTACCACGTTGAGCTTGGTTACCCTCACGTTGTAGAGCTCCTCAACGGCTTTTGAGATCGTCCTCTTGCTGGCCGTTTTTACCACGGCGAACACAAGCTTGTTTTCCATTTCCATTAACCTGAAGGCCTTCTCGCCGGAGACCGGGTAGAGTATTATCCTCCTGGCCTCCATCTCCTGATCAGCCATGTATCTCACCCAACCTCTTCAGGGCCGAGGTTGTCCACAGGGATAGCCTACCCGGCACTCCTCCCGGTGCAAGGACCTCCGCATTTAGGTTATCTGGGTTAACAATATCGAAGCCGGGGAAATTGGAAAGCGCCTGGACCACGGGTGCGTTTCCCTCAATAACACAGATGGGGCCCTTGGGAACCCTCTTCCGTCGGCCTCTCATCTTTCCCTTCCCAGCCCGCTGGTGTGTCCCGTCCGCTACCCTCTCCATCTCGCTGGCTAGACCGATCTTGACAAGGACATCCCTGACCTCGGTTGCCTTTGTTATATCCTGGAACGAGTCGCTGACGACGAGCGGTACCTGATCACCATCGACCCTGTGACCCCTTGCACGCACGTGTTCAATTGATGATGTCGCGGCTATGGCTGACTTAATTGCCAGCCTTCTCTCTTTGTCGTTAATTTTTTTGTGAATCCTCTTCTCGACCTTCGGTGGGTGGGCACGACGACCTCCAACTGCCTGTGGCACGAAGGCGCCCACGTGCCTGCCCGAGCTAGTCCTCCTCACCCTCGCTATGCCCCTGCCCTTGCCAATTGATACCGCGCTGGTCTGCTTGCCGGCAAGGGGATGTGGCGAGTATGGCTGGTACCTGGCCGACTGGGCCGAGATCACCGCCCGCTTTATCAGGTCCTCCCTGACGGGAGTGCTGAATACCCCCGGTAGTTCAACCTCTTCGGCTTTGGTCTCATCGAAGGATTTTACCTTGATCTTCATGCACTCACCTACCCTGCGCCGAGGCCATAGAAACCTCCGTAAGGTTTGGAACCTCCTCGGGCAGGTTCTTCCAGGGCCGGGAGGCCTTCCTCAGGTTAAGCAGCCTCTTGGTCGGGCCCGGCGTTGAGCCCGATAGAATCGCGTAATCGCCGGATACTGAGCCGTACCTCAGGAAACCCCCCCTCGGCTCCACTGGTTCATCCGATGAGCCTATCCTCAGGATCCTCTTGTTAAACTCGGTTCTCTGGTGGTAACCGGTCTGACCCCCCAGTGGTACCGTCCACATTACCTGGTGTGGATGCCAGGGACCCAGAGTCCCCGGGTTTCTCCTCGCGTCATCGGTTTTTCTGCTCCTGATCTTGATGCCGAACCTCTTCACCGGTCCCTGGAAACCCTTGCCTTTTGTAACGGCAGTGATATCCACGACCTCCCCGGGATCGAAGACGTCCCCGACCTTGATCTCCTTCCCCAGAAGCTCCCTGGCATGCTCGAATTTTTCGGAAGGTGACCTCCCCCCGAGACCGACCTCCATCACATCCGGGGTCTTCTTAATGCCAGTTGACCTCGGTATGGTGTGAATTATGGCCTTGAAATCGCTGGCCCTGTCGAGCATCTTCTCCATCTCGGAAAGACGCTTCACGGTGTCCACTTCCTTTGGCAGCTGCTTTATACGCCTGCTCAGGTCCCTGTTAGCATCACCGTCCCAGGCCTCGGTGAGGGCCCTGACGCCATACCTGTTAGAACCGTACATCCGGAGACCGAACATCTTGACGGGGGGACAGTCGATAATGGTAGCTGCCCTGACGACCTCCCTGCCCCTCTCAGGAGCGTTTGGACGATCCTCGATCATGTGAATGTGGGTCATCCCGGCCTTGAATCCCGGGAAGCCCAGCAGCCCGACATCTTCCGATGAAGGCCAGGACCTTACCCTTCCGGCGTGATGATTAGCCCGTACCCGGGGGTGAAAGGCAAGAGATCCCTTTTTTGGTCTCTTTTTCTTGGCCATGAATGATCCTCCAAGCTAAAGGTTATTGATACTCGAAAAAAGACCGCGTGCACAAGCTGCGGAACTTTTTTAGCAAGGGGTGATCGTAATTTATAAACGTTTTCTCGCCATACTATAGAGGAGTATATTGTACGGGGCCCTTCTTTGTATTTATTCTGAAAAAGCATAATTAAGATACATCCATCGATGTCTGCCGGGACCAGGATGATAATCGGTCGAAAGGAGATAATTTCCAGGATGGCAAGGGGCGAGCTGGTCGCGGACCTTTCGTCAAAGAACCAGGTTCAGCAGGCGGGGGTGGACCTGACGGTCGGGAAGGTCTACCTCCTCACGGGTGAGGGTGCCCTCGACTTTGACAACTCCAGGAGGGTGATATGCGACTACTCAGAGCTTGCGCTCGAAGGAGATCACTGGGATCTAGAACCAGGTGTTTACCACTGCGCCATGAACGAGCGAATTATCATCCCCCTGGACCTTTGCGGTATTCTCCTGCCCAGGAGCTCGGCCCTGGCAATAGGGATCACCATTCACTCAGCACTCTGGGACCCGGGATACGAGGGAAGGTCATTCATGCATACCGTCGTCACCAGGAGGGCGAGGATCTACAAAAACGCGAGGCTTGCCCAGATGGTCTTCCTGCCCGTCCGCGGGGAGGCCTCCTCCTACTCGGGAAAATACCTCGGGGAGGATGTCCTTAACCTCGGCAAGAGGGGCTCACAGGGCAGGATTGACGAATGGGATCCCGGGAAAGGGGGTTAATCGGCCCTCTCTATCCTGATCACAGACCCGGACGAGAATGAACTCAGTTTTTCCAGATCCCCCAGTACCCTGCCGAATACGTTTACGGGGCTTGCCGGCCTGGCCTCATCACCGGTTGATGCCGGAGTCCGGCCGAAGAAAATGCAGAAGGCATTCCCCGGCGGCCAGTAGCCCAGGTCCCCCTTTTGGACGACCTCCTGCGAGTTTTCCTCCCCCGACCTGAATGGAATCGAGAAGTATATCTCCTCGCCCCATCGGTTACCGCTCGACTCTAATGGGAGCTGATCCAGAATTCCCCCGGCTGTTTCGGGATTCATCTCGGTATCTATCTCTCCCTCGATGGAACCGATCTCCTCGGACTTAATCATTATAGGGACCTTCAAAACAGCACCTCTGCTACTAACCGTGTGAGAAACCTAATAAGTTTGTCTGGCTCCGGGTGCCTCATCCCACAACTTTTCCCTTTTTCTCTTGTGGTGGTTTTTGGCTCCGGGAGCCTTGGTAACACATAATAGCCAACCATAGTCCCATATTCTATGCTCGATATCAAACTCATAAGAGAAAACCCGGAATTAATAAGAATAAATATTAAAAATAGATTTGCTGAAGAAATCCTTCCCGTTCTTGAGGAAGCCATACAAACTGATGTTGAGTGGAGGAGAGCCCAGGAGAAACTCAACAACCTTCGCCACGAGAAGAACATCCTGGACGGCAAGATCAAGTCCCTCAAGGTTCAGAAAAAGGACGCAGAAGACGAGATTAGCCAGAGCAGGAAGGTAGCGGGTGAGATCAAGGGACTTGAAGAAGACGTCAGGAAATACAGGGATTCACTCCACGCCGCAATGATCCGGCTTCCAAACCTGACCCACGACTCGGTTCCTCTGGGAAAGACCGAGGATGAAAACGAGGTTGTCAGCACATGGGGGGAAAAGCCGGTATTTCCCTTCGAGATCAAGGATCACATAGACCTTGGGCTTGACCTCGATCTCTTCGACCTTGAAAGGGGAGCCTCGGTTGCGGGTGCGAGGTGGTACTACCTGAAGAACGAGCTCGTACTACTCCAGCTCGCCGCAATGAGGTTCGCAATCGACAGGATGGTGGAGAAGGGCTTCACCCCCGTATACCCCCCGGCCATGATCAGGGAACGCGTGATGGAGGGAGCGGGATTCCTTCCCGACGGCAGGGAGGACATATACAAGATCGAGGGGGAGGACCTCTTCGCGGTCGGCACCTCGGAGCAGGCGCTGGCCGGTCTACACGAGGGAGAAATACTCGAGGCGGACTCGCTACCCCTTCGCTACAGCGGAATCTCACCCTGCTTCAGGACGGAGGCGGGCAGCCACGGACGCGATACGAAGGGCATCTTCAGGGTCCACCAGTTCGAAAAGGTCGAGATGTTCGTGTTCAGCCTCCCCGAGGACTCCTGGACCGAACACGAGAGAATGCTAGGAATTGCGGAGGGCCTCTTCAGGGATCTCAAGGTGCCCTACAGGGTCGTGAACGTCTGCACAGGGGAGCTTGGCGGAGTCGTCGCCAAGAGGTATGACCTGGAGGCATGGCTGCCGGGCCAGGACAGGTACAGGGAGATGGTCTCCTGCAGCAACTGCCTTGATTACCAAGCAAGGAGGCTCGGCGCCCGGTTCCGCGAGGCGCCGGGAAAGCCTACCAACCACCTCCACACCCTGAATAGCACGGCCCTCGCCAGCTCCAGGACGCTCATAGCAATAATGGAGAACTACCAGACCTCCGAGGGCCACATTACTATTCCAGAAGTCCTGAGGCCGTACCTGCCGGGACTGGACATGATCAAGAGGGACTGACCCAGAGCAGGGGTGCGGTAGGATGATCCTGTACGTGGCATCCATCCTCATCGGGGTAGTAATTGGTTTCGTGGTAGCTTATCGGCTGGTCTCTGCAAGGCTCCAGGACAGGGACAGACTTTGGGCCGAGAGGCTCAAGGTACTAGTCAGGGAGGGAATCGAGAGGGAGGAGGATTCCCTCAGGAAGGATGCAGCCGAGAGGAGCGGGCGGGTTCTATCCGGGCGCGTGCTGGAGAGGTTCTCCCCACTAATAAGCGATTTCCCCTTCGATCCCCATGATGCCGTGTGGATAGGCCACCCCGTGGACTTCATAATTTTCGATGGCCTCTCCCGTGAAAGGCAGGGGGCAGCGCAGCTGGATAGAGTGGTTCTCCTCGAGGTAAAATCGGGCTCGGGCAAACTGAGCAAGAGGCAGAGGAGGATCAAGCAGGTGGTTGATGCCGGAAGGGTGGAGTGGAAGCTCTTCCGTGTACCGACTCAAGACCTGTCGAACCACTCCAAGATACTTAAATAAAGGGCGACGTGAGACTATAAGCGATTACTTGCCCCAAGAAGATGCCGATGACTCGGATACATATGTGAGCAACGCCATTATTGTGGCCTGTATTATCGGCATCATTCTCGTGGCCGCCCTGATCGTGCTCTCGCCGAGACAGAAGGAGTCCTTCACACAGCTCTGGCTCAAGCCACATAAGCTGAACCTTACGAACGCGAGTTCAGGAGATGAGAACGTGGAAAGGATCCTCAGAATTGATGAAGAAACCACAGTGTATAAATCAGAGCTTCTTGGAGCCCAATTTTATGTATTCGAATTCACCGAGGGAAAACCTCTTACATGGTTTCCTGCAAATTACTGGGATCCCAAGACCGTCGGCAGCACATTTAGGATCGGACCCACCTCCTTTTTCCTCGATGCGGTGGATTTGGAGGGCAGCCAAATTCTTTTCTGGGAGTACCCGAGGAACTTGAATGGTGAAGAAAATAAAACGAGGTTCTCCTTCGTTATCGAGAACAACCTGGGAAGAGACCATGATTACCGGGCGAGTATCATCCTCTCCGCGGCAAATGAAAACGTGACCAAAGCCATTATCGACGTCCCCGTCAGAGATGAGGAAAGAAAAACCGTTACCGCCCAGATACAACTCAGTTATGATGAGGCCCGGGAGGCAAGGGGGCAGAACTTCACAAAGATCATCGTGAGGCTTGATACATCGGAGGAAGTCTTCTTCTGGTTGGGGGGCACCCAATAGCCTTATTGAGGGAAAATGATGTATGGATCGAAACTAGGTCTGGTCACCCTAATTTTATCAAGTCTCCTGATTTTTTCCGGCGGGACTTTCGCCATCTCGGGCTGGGAAGAGATCGAGGATGAAGGGGACCTGCAGTTCAACCAGGGCAATTACAGCGATGCTGCCGCCAGGTTTAGCGAGTCGGGACATCTTGCCCTGCTTGCCGACCTGCCATCCGAAGCCAAGAGGGTCTTCTCCAAGATGGGACGATGCTTCTCGGAAGACAGGCTTGATGACCCTCAGCTACTCGTCGAGTTCGCCAACTCCACCGCCTTCGCCTATTTCAGGGCCGCGGGCGAGGCAAACTTCGCAAACGCCTCGGATTACCTCCGCAGGTCAGCCTACCTCCTGGCCTACCACGACCTCGAGGATCAACTTCCCGCCGTAATTGATGCCTACGTGGAACTGGTGATCTCAGAGGTTGAGCGGGCAAGGAAGGCGGCGGAGAACGCTCTCACCCTGGGGTCCAGGGGCATTGCCGGTCTGAACTACATGGATGCCGCGATCATGCTTCAATCCGTTGATAACGAAACGGCCGCAGATATTTTCGGACTCGCATCGCAAAACCTGGTTCTTGGCGCCGAGGATGCCCTTTCCCTTCCCCTCCCAGGGAACCACAGCCTGGGGGGAGAGCTTTACAGGATGGCTGCCCGGGCAGAGATAGCCCGATCCCGCGACCCGGAAACCTACTACCAGAAGGCCGGTGATGCATTCGGGATGGCCGCCCAGGAGTTCATTGAAACCGGGTACCTCTCGGAGGGTAAGGATAACCTGATATGGGCCGCCGACGTGTACGAAAGATCCGGGTCATGGGAACTAGCAAGTACAAAGCGTGCCGAGGCAGCCGAAATACTTGAGGAGCTGGCGGCGGAAGGAAGCAACCTGGATTACCTCCTTTCACTTGAGGCTGGAATACAGTACGACCTGATTGGACTCCACAGGGAGGCCATGGGTGCCTATGCCAATGCTGTGTCCCAGGACTATTTTCCCTTCGATATGGTGGACTACATACCCGCAATCCAGCTGGAGTTGCTCGAAATTCTGGGACGTGGAAGAAGGGCCAGCAGGGCCCGGGGTATAGTAGACATCATAAACACGAGGGGAACGGAGATAATTTCCTTCTTCGGAGCACCGGCATTCAGCGGATACGATATTATCGGGGAGGTGGGACCGGATATCATCCTCCAGTCAGGTGACAGCCTTCTCCACAGTACCCAGGTTTCCGAGTCGCTACTGCTGGCAACCAGTTACATAATCAATTTTCTTCCGGAGGAGGCCAGCTCAATTCTCGATTCAATTCCCCAGGAGGCACTGATTACAGATCCGGGAAACCGGGCATTCCACGATCTTCTCAGGTCCATGGTTCAGTACCAGTTCGGTCTGGCAACACCGGAGGAGATCGAGACCAGGAGGAATTTCTTCACCGAGCTCTTCCAGGGAGCATTCATATCCGCACTTGATGACGTCCTTCCAAGCCCGCTTTACGTTCCCGTTCCCCGTCGGGAGGCGATGCTCGAGGTAGTCCTGGAGGACCTTGACTTCATCGTCTCAAACGACCGACCAACGGAACTCCTCTACAGCGATGCACAGGAAATTAGCGATGATTATTTATCAGGATCGGTCAGGAACCTCACAGGTCACCTGGAAATTGCGGATGTGTGGTGGGTCCTGGGAAAAAGGTCATACAACCGGGGTGACTTGAATTCGTCTACAGAAATATTCCAGTCGGCCTCCTTCCATGCATGCGCGGGTGAGGAGTACCAGAAGGCCATACTATACAGGGACTACACGGTTGGTTCTGTCGATGCCGATACTCCCCTTTCGGCCGCGAGCTACATCGTGGCCGATGCAATGCTGTCTGCCAATCAGACCCTGAAGGAGCAGGCGGCGGACTACATCCTGAACAATCTCACAATATACATCGGGGAGCGGAATTCCGCGATACTGATATCGGTTCTCGAGGGTCGAACGGATCTAGGGGGTACATCCCCGCTCCTGAGGATGGCGGGACTGGGTGTTATTGCGGTATTCGTCCTCATCACATCCTACGTTATCCTGATCTGGGAACAGAAGAATCCAACCGAGGAGAATGGGGAGAGCCCGCAGGAAACCGAAGTTGAGGCAAACACTACGGCGGACTTTAGAACTGAAGAAGCCGGACAGGAGAACGAGACCCCTGCGGAGGGGGAAGAAGAAATCGGGGGGTAGAATCAGGGGTATTTTCCCGCAGATATCTTCTTGCTATCCTCCTCGTTGAACGTGATGAGCACGGGCTTCTCGATGATCTTGGTCTTGAAATGCCAGTCATACCCCTCGCTTATGCAAAGCTTCCTCGGTTGCTCAATCACCTTTCCCTGCAATTTCTCCGGAAGTTTGTTGACGATCTCGTTGTTCTTCTTCCGGTAACCGACCAGTTTTATCTTCCTCACGAAGTCCTTCCACTCAAGACCGTCGTCATCCTTGATGGTCGTTGCATCGGGGACGTCATCGATAGCGACAAGCTCACCAACATATCTCTTCATAACCCTTCCTCGGATCGGCCCGACCGAAATAAATCTAATAAATATTACGGGAATTCCTGCCACATTCGTTATCCCAATATGGGGTCTACCGGAGAGGGAATAATTATTATATATAATATTATTGTTTAATTATTACTTTTATATACATAACAAACCAATAATAATCATTTTAACGGACAAAGATCTTAATACTTCCCAGGCGCCGAGCACTGACCCGGAGAAGTAACCGGTAAATTTCATGCCCCAGATAAACAGTTAAAACGAGAAAATCCGGGGATCTTGTAGCTGGTAACATTGCAAAAAGGGGACTTCATTAGGATCAACTACGTGGAGAAGGCGTCACTTACCGGCAGGGTGACAGATACCAACATCGAGGCCGAGGCTAAAAGCGCCGGGATTTTCGATTCCGAGAGGCCAAATAAGTATCGACCCCTTCCCGTCATAGTTGGGTCGGGCATGCCAAACAGGGGAATCGATGATGAGCTTGGGGAGATGGCCGACGGGGAATCAAGGGACTTCGAGGTCGCACCGGAGAAGGCCTACGGAACCCGGGATCCCAAGCTAATCAACCTCGTCCCACTCAGCTTCTTCAAGAAACAGGGTATAAATCCCGTCAGGGGGCTCCCGGTCCGGACCAGAAGGGGAATTGCCATCGTACGCTCTGCCATGGGAGGCAGAATAAGGCTTGATTACAACCATCCGCTCGCGGGGCAGAACATGTCGTACCACCTGGAGGTTATCGGCAGGGCCGAGGATCCGGAGACCAAACTCAGATGGCTTATCGAGATGACCCTTCCAGGCATCGATTCGGATTCGCACATCATCGAGGTCAGGGATGGGATTGCAGCGGTGGAACTAAACAGGGGAGACCTGCGCCCGGAGACCGTGGAACGCCTTAGGGAGATACTGACAAAGCAGGTCGAGGATAATATACCCGAGATCATCAGCGTTAAGTTCGGGCCTATCGAGACTGAAGAACCCGCTGAAGAAGAAGAACCCGCCGAAGTGAATGAGGTGGTTGAGGACGAGCAGGGTCCCGAATGCTGAGGAATTACTTCCCCTCGCCCTCGATCTCCAGAATTGCCACTGCCAGTTTGGACCCCCTTTTACAATCCACCTTCTTCTTGACGATCTTGACGACCTTGCAGCTGTCGCCCTCCTTAATTCCCTCGGGAAAGCAGAGGAACCTGTTATCGCACATGATCTCGGGGCAATCCGACCTGATAAAGGGAAAGACCGTGCCCTGCTTTACCGATGAATCAACGGTCGCCTTTATCTCGGCCGGCTCGACCTCGACGAGCATGACCCCCTCCTCGTGGATCTTGCACTTCTCGTGGGGTTTGTTCATCGAGCTCTTGACGACATACCTCCTACCTACCTCCAGGTTGTCGCAGACCTTCCGGAGCTTGCACCCCATGCACTCCCTCGAGTTTCCAACCCCATAGTGGATGAACTCCTGACCGGGCTTTGCGAGCTTCTTACCTATCAGCGTTATCAAATTACTTCCGTCCTCCTAGCGACCCGTCCGGCTGCGACCTCGCTTAGGCCGGTTTCGCCCAAAATGGTGTACCTGTCGGGTCTCACTAGGTGTGCACTGGTAAGCGCTTTGATTATGCTTTCCTCATCTACCCCAAGATCCCCTGCCGTGACAGGCGCCCCGATTCTCGATAGGAAGTCCCTGATCTCCCTCCAGTCACCCCCGTGGAGGTACATCATCATTATCGTTCCCACCCCCACCTGTTCTCCGTGAAGTGCCCTGTCGGGTACTATCGAGTCCAGGGCATGGCTGAAGAGGTGTTCCGAGCCCGACCCCGGTCTGCTTGAACCGGCTATGCTCATTGCGACCCCGCTTCCCATTAGGGCCTTCGCGACCAGGCGCACCCCCTCCTCCCCTCCATTTCTAATTACCTCGGCCGAATCCATCACTATCTTGGCGCTCATCAGGGATAGTGCGCAGGCATACTCGCTCTTCTCCTCCTTGCCCAGGCGGTATGCCAGCTCCCAGTCCAGCACGGCGGTGTTCTTTGAAACGCTATCACCGCACCCGGATGCCAGGAACCGGTATGGAGCATCGGATATTATCTCGGTGTCCATCATTATGGCTATGGGGGCAACGGCATCTATGGATGCCACCCCCTCCGAGTTCGCCATCGACACCCTCGAAGACGCTATCCCGTCGTGCGAAAGAACGGTCGGTATGCTTATGAACTCACACTGAGAGTGGAAGGCCGAATACTTGGCGATGTCTATCGTCTTCCCCCCGCCGACCGCGATGAGGTAGTCACGGGGATTCCTTGAAAGCCTGTCCATCACGACCTTGCACGCATCCTTCTTTGCTCCCGAGACGGACAGCATCTCGGTATCGTGTTCACCGGAGAGCATATCGTAGACGAATTTCCCGTATTCCCTGGTGACATTCGGGCCGGTGACAATCAGGAAATTGCCTCTAATTCTCATTGACTCTAGTGCTTCCGGGATTCCCCTCAGAATTCCCGACCCGATATCCACGTGCCGTGGCAGCTGCATTCGCTTCGGTCCCTTCACCAAAACCACCGAAGCATTTATGCGGCCACGTGGTGAAACCTTATATATGAACTCCCTTCTGGATTTGTTCAGAAGGTTCTTCATAGACCCGATATGGGAGAGATCCGGTTACAACTGGATAAACACCCTCGTCTACGGCCTTCTCCTCGGCATCGCCGCCGTGGTTACCTACCAGGCCGTCAAGAAGACGGGCTACAAGTTTGACATCGACCTCTTCCTGATGTTCACGCCCTTTCTCGTCCTCGCCACCGCGGTCCGGGCACTCGTCGACGCAGGGAGGTATCCCTACACCTACCTGCTCATATCCCCCGGCATCTACTTCACGACCATGGCCATATTCGCCATCTCTATAGTGATCGGCCTAGTGCTGCGGCGTTTTGCCGAGATCGAGGTTAAGAAGACCGTTATATTTCTGGGGGCAATTCTGGCGGCATCCCAGCTGGCCCTTCTGCTGGAGATGGTAAAACGACCGGTGGCAGGGATCTCGACCATCCTGCTCTCAATCGGGGTCTGCCTGTCCGTTCTCCTCGTCTCCCGGCTCTGGGGAGAGCGCCTCACCTTTCTGGGCAGCAGGGAGAACAAAATGGTCCTCTGGTTCCACCTGATCGACGCAACCGTGACCTTCATAGGTGTTGACTTCTACGGATACGCCGAGCAGCATGTCCTCCCCAGGGGGTTAATAGATATGTTCGGCACAGCATCGGTGATGTACCTCCTCAAGCTCGCCGTGCTCCCGGTGGTCCTCTACCTCCTGGACAAGTACGTCGAGGAGGACGAGATGAACATATTCATGAAGATGATAATCATGGTGCTCGGCCTCGCTCCCGCAACCCGTAACTTCCTCCGAATCATCATAGGGGCATAGGGGTGGAAACTCCCACAGCAAACCAAACGCGGTGAGAAAACCTTTATTAAGTTCTCCAGGGCCCTTACCCCTGACCCTGAAGGTTTCTATTCTCCAGGGTAGCTAACAACTGGTTGAATCCTTGGATGAACAATTCTATCCTTGGAAATTATTCATCCATAGATGACCTTTGTGCGAGGACAATCCCTCTTGGTTCAGCGTGGCGATATGTCACAAGTACCAATCTAAAAAAATCTACCAAAGTTAGATGACGGTATACGGTCCAAATCGATGTAACATCCCACCATCAAAAGGTGTATTCATGGCGAATGATGAATTGAAGCAGGTCAGAAAAGACGTCGCAGAATTCTTACCGGATAGTTCCTGGGTTTCCGAGGTTGAATTCGAGGGCCCGGTCCTCGTCCTTTACTCGACCAAGCCCGAGCTTCTCGTCGATAACGGCAACCTGGTCCGCGAGCTCGCCAAGCGAGTCCGGAAGAGGATAATAGTAAGGGCGGACAGTTCGGTGCTGAAGGAAGAGAAGGAAGCCGAGGAGCTGATTAAACAGATAGTACCAGAGGACGCCGGAATACAGAAGATGAATTTCGACAGTGAGTCAGGGGAGGTAATAGTCGAGGCGGAGAAGCTCGGGCTTGTAATAGGAAAGGCCGGGTCGACCCTCCGCCAGATTACCGCTGAAACACGGTGGACCCCCAGGGTACAGAGAACCCCCCCGATAAAGAGCGAGATAATGGAGGACATACGAAACACCCTCCTCAGCGAGAGCAAGGACCGCAAGAAGATAATGCGCAAGATCGGGCGCAGAATTTACAGGACCCCGAGCGCGAAAACGGACTGGATCAGGGTATCCTTCCTGGGAGGCGCACGGGAGGTCGGTAGATCTTGCGAGCTCGTGACCACCCCCGAGAGCCAGGTGATCATGGACTGCGGGGTCAACGTCGCATACCAGGAGAACCACAGGGCCTACCCCTACCTGGCCATGCCAGAGTTCATCATAGAGAACCTTGATGCTGTGGTCGTCTCCCATGCCCACCTCGATCACTGCGGCTTCATCCCCTACCTCTACAAATATGGCTACGAGGGTCCGACCTACTGCACGCCCCCAACACTGGATCTGATGACGCTGCTACAGCTCGACTTCCTCGACATCGCGATGAAGGACAACAAGGATGCACCCTATACGAAGAAGGACATCAAGAAGATGATAACCCACACGATCCCCCTTGCATACGGGGACGTCAGGGACATATCACCCGATATAAGGCTGACGCTTCACAACTCGGGCCACATCCTGGGCTCTTCAATCTGCCACCTCCACGTCGGTAATGGCCTCTACAATCTCGCCTATACCGGTGACTTCAAGTTCGACAAGACCAGGCTCCTCCCACCTGCAAGCCCAAGATTCCCTCGCCTCGAGGGGCTGATTATCGAGTCGACTTACGGCGGATCAGATGACATGCAGCAATCGCGTATCGATTCGGAGCGAAAGCTCATCAGCATCGTGAACGAGACGATCCGCAGGGGTGGAAAGGTGCTGATCCCGGTCCTCAGCGTGGGAAGGGCACAGGAGCTGATGATCCTGATCGAGGAGAAGATGCGACAGCGGATCATGGACCAGGTTCCCGTATACCTCCACGGAATGATCTGGTCGGCCACCGCCATTCACACTGCCTACCCAGAGTACCTCTGCAAGGAACTGCGAAACCGGATACTTCACAACGAGGATAATCCATTCCTATCCGAAATTTTCAACAACGTATCACCCGGAGGACTGGACGAAGTTGTGCAATCCGAGCCCTGCATAATCATGGCGACCTCCGGAATGATGATCGGTGGGCCCGTGATAGAGTACTTCAAGCGCCTTGCACCGGATCCAAATAATACCCTCGTCTTCGTAAGCTACCAGGCCGAGGGATCCCTTGGCCGAAGGGTCCAGAGGGGGCTGAGGGAGGTTGCCGTCACCGATGAAAACGGCAAGCTGAAGGTCATTAAGATGAACATGAAGGTCGTTACCATCGGCGGCTTCAGCGGCCACTCGGACAGGGGGCAGCTCCTCAGGTACGTCAGGAAGGCCTCTCCAAGGCCCCACAGGATACTGGTGCAGCACGGTGATTACAACAAGTGCGAGAACCTGTCGAAATCGATAAACCGCATGCTGAGGATAAACGCATTCGCCCCCCAGAACCTCGAGACAGTTCGTTTCATGTAGCCTCTGGTTCCTCTATGTCCGGGGTCTTCACTATCTTTACGAACGAGGGCACCACCAGGACTATGTCCTCAGAAACGGCTGCCATGTCGCCGGAGAGCCCCGTGCAGACTCCCTTGAGCTGGTCGATTATCCCCCTCGCGATCTCGGGATCCTCGGACTGAAGGGGAGAGAGGTTTACCAGCAGTATGTTACCCTCCTTGAGCTGATCGGAGATCATATCGAGGTCCTCTCCGGATGAAAGCTTGATCGGCTGCACGAGAACCTGCTGATAGCGTGTGAAAGACTCCTCGGTCATCAGGTCCTCGTTGAACTCCATCAATTCGACGTCTTGACCCATTTCCTTAACCTCTACCTGATTTTTTTTCAAATTAGACCAAATAATTCGAGCGTTCGGCCCCGGTTCTGCAAAACCGGTAAAATTGCTTAAATATGTGATGGTCTTTACCCTGCCTAGTAGGAGTCGATTTCCGCCTTCATGTACTCCCTCAGGACGACGGTCGCGTAGGATCCCTTTTCGAGCCTGAATGACAGCTTGATGCTCGTCCCGTCCTCAAGGGCCTCCGCTGGCCCCGTGTCAAGGTCGTAGACCGGGCACCTAATGGGCCGGTAGCTTCCCCTGGGGCTCACATCCGGTAGCTGCCTCAGGTAGAAAAACGAGCTCGATATCCCCATCTCCCCCATGACTTCCAGAACCTCGCTCGATACCGGTCCCTCCGCCCCGGAGGCATAGCCGACAACTGAGTACACTATCCTTCCCCCATCGCACTCGATCAGCTCCACGGCATCATCGGGCGACAGGGCCTCACCAACCACCATCATATCTCCACGGCAATCAATGATGTCCCCCCTCCTGGGACCGAAGGAATCCTTTTCCCGGAGCCTCCTGGAAAGGGCCTGGTTGAATATGTAGGACTGGTAGGCCCTCACGAATATGGATAGTAGGTCCCGTGGGAGAAGCCTCAGCGCGCCCAAAAAATCCCTTGGGCTCCTCGCCAGGTGCTGGAGAACCGTCCTCTCGTAGGAAAGACCCCTCGGGCAGATCGAAAGACCAAGTCCGGGATCCCTGGTCAACTCCAGTCGCGTTCTGAACTCGACGTTCTCATTCCTCTCGCCGGCATAGACCTGGGTTAGAAACTCCCATACCGCTGCCTCGAAATCGCCGGAGAGCATGAGCCTGCCCACGACGTGTGTATTGGAGCGAAGTGTCCCGAATCGCTGGTGCCCGAAGAAGTTTGGGACACCCCCGGCCTCGGAAATATCAGAGGTCACCCTCGCGGCCACCTCGCCAGCACTCCCAGGCTCCAGGGCAATTTTCCTCACCCTTATCCTGAAGGAATTCCCCCAGTGATCACCGAAGCGAAGTGCCCTCACGGACCTGAAAGGGGTGCGGACCCGGACCCTTGGGGATCGATACTCTACTTCTCCCGGCAGGTTTCCCCTGACCGATACCAGCTGGCTGGTGACGGCCCTGGCATCCTTCGTCCCGGAGTAGGAGAACCTCTTGCGGCTTATTCCCCAGAAACGGGATAGCTCCCGGATCGCCCGGTAGATATCCGTTCCCCTCTTTTCCATGGCGAATAGCTGGTATTCCCCACCGGGGCGATCCCGGTCAGCTGAGTCCACCAGCCCCTCGCCGATTTTGACCTTCTTTCCATCCTGGAGTATCTCCTCTACCTCGAAATCCTCGTCGACAACCCGGATGGCCCCACCCAGCCCACCGGGACCGGAGATGTAGCCCGAAATTCCCATCATGCCCTCGCTGGCCCGGAGGATGCCTGGCATAGAATCACTTCAAGAGGGGAAGATTGCCAGTGACCTTATCGATTTTCTGGGACGCATCGGGACCAAGACCGAGGGCCGTTATCGATCCAGGGGGTATCTCCGTCAGCCCCCTGTCCTTAACCAGGTACCTGGGTATACCCAGCCTTCCAGCCCTCTTCGAGGCACCCACCAGCCCCTCCTTCGATTCCACCCCGACGACGATCTTCCTTCCGCCCTCCCTCTGCCAGGACCTCCAGATCTTGGGGTGCTTATCCCTGGCAAGGTCCGATGACCCCAGAGATGCGTGGCATGCCTGGGCGGCCAGTTTCCCCGCCGACATATCGAGGTCCGTCCTGATGACGATGACCTGTTTGTAATCGGTTTCGGCCCGAACTGACACGGCGAGATCCCCCCTAGCTATCGTCTTCGCCTTATGTACCCAATTACGGTGAAAATCGCGCTGATTGCGGAAAGAGAGATCACTATCTGATCCAGCGTGAAGCCCCTTGGGGTGTAATTCAGCAGTAGACCATCGAAGATAACTATGCATATGCTGAGTCCGATGCTTAGTGCGGCACGTTCCACTCCATCGATCTCATCGTCATTGAAAAGGGCGTAGACCAGAGTGAAACCCGGCACGAACAGGACCAGGGTAAGGCCGAACACCACCCTGGCCGCGCCTGGAACCAGGAGAAAACCGAGCACGATCGCCAGGGGAATCAGGGCTATGAGGACGATGTGGCTCCGCTCCGATCCCTCGGCCTGCGTTGTGACCATTCAGTGCCAGAGTCGGTCACATACTTATATAAGGGTTTCGATATCCGCCCATGGAAGCGGACCCATGCGATGTAGCCATCGCTGGAGGGGGGCCAGCGGGAACGTCCCTCGCCCTCCTGCTTTCATCAAAGGGCTTCGATGTCCGGTTATTCGAGGAGCACTCATCACTGGGTTCCCCCGCCCACTGCGCAGGGCTCGTTGGGCCCGGAATGGCCGATATTCCGGTCGTTGGAGGGGCGATCAGAGCCTCCACCGTTAACGAGGTCTCGGGCGCGATCTTCGTATCTCCCGGAGGGGAGAAGTTCGAGATTAGGGGAAGGCCCGGGTCCGCCCTTGTCATCGACAGAAAGGTATTCGACAGGCATCTCGGGGAGGAGGCCGCGAGAAGTGGCACCGTCATCGAGCTCAGGTCTAAGGTGACGGGAATGGAAGGGGGAAGGCTCGAGGTGAGGGGCGATAGAGGTGAGCGCCTATTCGACCCCCGAGTCATTGTTGGCGCGACCGGCTCGAGGTTCTCCCTTGCCAGAATCATGGGGGACACGACGGGAAAGGTGATTCCGGGAACCCAGTTCGAGATTGGTGGGCTTGACCTGGACCCTGACCTGGTCCACATATACTTCGGCCGGAGTATATCCAGAGGGCTATTCGGTTGGGTCATCCCCCTCAATTCAGATACCGCCCGGGTTGGACTCTGTTCAGAGGACGATGCCAGGGGGAGGCTTGAGAGGCTGGTACAGACCAGGGTGAGGGAGGATTTCGGATCCGGGAAAATTCTCGAGGTAAACGCCGGATCGGTTACCTACGGAATCCGCCCAAGGACGGCCTGGGATAACGTGATTCTGCTTGGGGACGAGGCCCTTCAGACCAAACCCGCCACGGGAGGGGGGATACACTACTCGGTGATCTGTTCACATATAGCGGCCGAGTCGATATCCCGCTCGCTGGTGAATGGCTCGGACCTCACCGATTACGAAAAATCATGGAGGTCAAGGCTTCTACGGGAGATAAACTTCGGGCTGAAGGTCCGGGGGGTTTACTGCAGCCTCACCGACGGGGAGATGGACAGGCTATTCTCGTCGATCCCGGCGAGGGCCCGGGAGCTCCTCGCAGGTGCGGATTTCGACAGGCACACCTCGGTCGGCTCTGTGCTGCTCCGGTTCCTGCCAAGGGCCATTGGGGAGATCGGTCTTCGAAGGACGATGGAGCTCTTCGGTGGCCTTATATAACGCTGGCAGGGATCCGGCGGATACCTTTAATATTGTGTTCAACCGCCTGATAACGGGGAATAGGTACTTGAAACTCGTGAAGGACCCCGTGCACGGGGAGGTGATAATCGAGGACGAGGACCTCCCCATCCTGGATTCACCGGGCCTCCAGAGACTCAGGCGGATCAAACAGATAGGCCTTGGGGACCTCGTGTACCCGGGGGCTAACCACACGAGATTTGAACACGCCCTGGGCACGATGTACATCGCAAGGGAGGTTGGCACCAGGATGGGCCTGGATCTAGATTCACTCAGGACCATCAGGATATCTGCCCTACTCCACGATGTTGGCCACGGGCCCTTCTCCCACACCTCCGAGAAATTCTCAATGGCATCATCCGGTATTGACCACTCATACCTCACCGAGAAGGAGATCAGGGGCGGAAGAACATCTGATATCCTCGCATCAATGGACATCGACCCAGAAGAGGTCTCCCGGGTCGCCTCCGGCAAGTGCGATGGTCTCGGAAGGCTTCTCCACTCCCAGGTGGGAGTCGACCGAATGGACTATCTGATGCGAGATGCCCACTATACCGGGGTGGCCTATGGCGTGATCGACTACGACAGAATCATCGGAACCCTGATATTTCACGGTGGCGAGATCGCGATCAGGGAAAAGGGTTCACAGGCGGCCGAGTCCCTCCTGGTGGCAAGGTTCCTGATGTATCCGGCCGTCTACCTGCACCACGTTTCCAGGATAGCCGATGCGATGATGCTGAGGGCGCTGGAGTCCCTCAGGGAGGCCGGGAGATCCGTTGAGGAGATCATGTCCATGGATGACGTTTCCCTAACCAACGAGCTTCTCACCGGCGGGGGCACGGGGAGCTCGATGATGAGGAGGATACTCGACAGGAATCTCTACAAGAGGGCGATCTACATATCAAGGGAGGAGGTTCCGGACATGGATTACCTACTTGACATTTCCGGCAGCAGGGATCGTATAAGGGAGCTGGAGGACGAGGTCGCATCGGAGGCGGGGCTGGACAGCGGGGGTGTCCTCGTCGATATCCAGTCACCGCCCGAGCTGGATGAGATGGGCATAAAGGTCCTGCGGGGAAACCAGCTTGAGTACCTACGGGAAAGGTCCCCACTCGTCATGTCCCTGAGAGATGCCCAGTGGAACTACTGGAGGTTCGGTGTCTACTGCCCCCGCGAGAACCTGGATCGCGTCAGGAAGGTGTGCGAAGGACATGGATGGAGACAGCTGGAAGAATAGGATAGTCGTGGGTATTACGGGAGCATCCGGGGCAGTCTACGGTTACAGGATTGTCAAGCACCTGGCCGCCTCGGGCAGGGAGGTTCATGCCATATTATCTGAGCCAGGCCAAGAGCTTCTATCAATGGAGCTAGGGATTGGACCCGAGGAAATCGCGGAAATTGCCCACGGGATCTACACCAACCGGGACATGAAGTCGCAACTCTCATCGGGATCCTACCTCTTCAACTCCATGGTAATTGCCCCCTGCAGCATGAAGACCCTCGGTGCCATTGCATCCGGGGTCTCCTCAGCCCTCATCCCGAGGGTGGCCGAGGTCTGCCTTAAGGAGAAGAGGCGGCTCATACTGGTTCCCAGAGAGACGCCCCTCAGCCTCGTCCACATCAGGAACATGGAGACCGCTGCAATGGCGGGGGCGACAATCCTCCCGGCAATGCCCGGTTTCTACCACGGACCCAGCACGGTGGAGTCGCTGGTCGACCACGTGGTCGGCAAGGTTCTCGACCAGCTCGGGGTTGAACACGATCTCTTCAAGCGCTGGGGTGATGATCACCGCAGTCGGGACACCTAGGGTTCCTCTCCACCTCGATCTCTGAAAACTCCATGTCCTCCCCGTCGAACACCAGGAGCCTGCCCTGCAGGTTGGTACCCAGTCCCAGGAGATATTTTATTGCCTCCAGTGCCTGAATTGAACCGATAACAGATGGAACGGGCCCGGCGACCGGTATAATCCCGGGTTCTGGCCCGGATTCGTATATACACCTTAGGCAGGGGGTAATGCCCGGGATGACCGTCGTCGCCCGGCCCTCCAGCCCGTAGACGCTACCGTGGAAGAATGGTATACCCCTCTCAAGGGCCGCCCTGTTTAGCAGGTACCGGGTCTCGAAGTCATCAAGGGCGTCAATTATTCCATCGGCTCCCCGGAGAATTGAGTCCACGTTGTCCTCGACTATTCGGCAATTCAGTGATTCGACCTCGATCCCGGGGTTCATGTCCCCCAGCTTCTCCTCCCCCGATTCCACCTTCGGTCTGCCGATATCGACCGGCCAGTGCAAAAGCTGCCTGTTGAGGTTGGACTGCTCGACAACATCCCCGTCGACTATTCTCAGGTGGCCCAGGCCCGCTGAGCAGAGGAGCATCGATGTGATGCTTCCCAGTCCCCCCGCGCCCGCGACAATTAGGGTCCTGGAACCCAGCTTCCTCTGGCCACCTTCCCCCCAGCCGGGTATTCTCATCTGTCGATCGTACCTTTTCAACCCACCCGGCTCAATACCCATCTGCTGTCCACCATGGAGAAAACGTCCGCCCTTTCATTATATACTTTTCTCCCCGTTCTGAGGATCCCGGTTGGCCCTCAAGACACATTTTTCAGACGCAGAATTAAACGATGTCGGAGAACCCTACGAGGGATGCGTCTTACCGCCCCGGTTGGCGTTGAAATGCACCATCATGTAGGGATTTCCAGTTCACAATCCCCGTGGTTGTAAAGGAGGCATTTCTTGAAGACTCCGATATGCGAAGTATGTCTGAAGAGCGGTATTCTCTGCCCAGGTTGCCAGCAGAAGCTGGACAAGGGCGAGGTCTCAGAGGTTGATGTCAAGATAGCCCGGGCCCTGCACAAGTCATCCACCCGGAACAAGGAGGTCAGGGACATTACCTTCGAGAGATCGATCCTGGTTGATAGCCTGGCGATTCTCATAGTCGACGGTAAGGACGTGCCCGTTTTCATGGGCAAGGGGGGCAAGCTCCTCAAGTCCCTCTCCAACCAGCTCAAGTTGAACGTCAGGGTACTGGGAAACCTCAGCGACCCGAAGGTCGTTGCAGATGACCTGATACGGCCCGCGAGGTTACTGGGGGTCAACACCGTCTACGCCGTTGACGGAACCGAAAAATACAAGATCAGGATCGCCCAGGAAGATTCGCAGAAAATGCCCCTGAATCTGGAGGAGCTTGAGAAGCTGATCAATAACCTGACTGGACAAGAGGTCTCCGTCGTCTTCGAATAAAGGCTCCCGGTGGTCATTTGCACGGCTCTGAAGAAAGAATATACTCATCCCAATTGCCGAAATCGCTTGGAAAGGAGGTCACCCTGAAGGGCTGGGTTCTGAGGAAACGGGACCTAGGGGGTATACGTTTCATACTGATCAGGGACAAAGACGGCGTGTTCCAGGCGACCGCGGTGAAGAAGAAGTCAAGCCCCGAGGTCTTCGAGGCCGTTGATTCGATATCTCCGGAATCCGTGGTCAAGGTCACCGGCGAGGCCAAGGCAATGGACCAGGCACCCGGGGGTGTCGAGGTAATTCCCAGTGGGATCGAGGTGATCTCGGTTGCGGAATCTCCACTACCCCTCGACGTTACCGAGAAGGTCAGGGCGGACATAGACACAAGGCTAGATAACCGAGTGATAGACCTCAGGCGCCTGGGAACAAGGTCCCTCTTCAAGCTAAGATCACAGATGCTAAAGTACATCAGGACCTTCTTCGACCAAGAGGGCTTCACCGAGATAAACACGCCAAATATAATCGCCTCCGCCTCCGAGGGCGGGACTGAACTGTTCCCGATAGCGTACTTCGAGAGGGAGGCCTTCCTAGCCCAGAGCCCCCAGCTCTACAAGGAGGAGCTCGTCCCGATTTTTGAAAAGGTCTGGGAGATCACGCCGATATTCAGGGCGGAGTCCCATAACACCACGAGGCACCTGAACGAGTCGATGTCCATCGACATAGAGTGCGCATTTGCCTCCTGTCAGGACGTGATGGGCTACGCCGAACGGCTCCTGAAAACCGTCGTGGATAACATTCTCCGGAACGATGGTCCCCTCCTGGAGGACATCGGTGCGAAGGTCAAGCCCATCACGCTTCCACTTCCGGTGCTGACATACGCAGACGCTATTGATATCGCAGGGAAAAGGGGGGTTGATATAGAGTGGGGCGAGGACCTCGGGTCGGTTGCGGCCAGGAGGATAGGCCAGGAGATGAAGAGGCCCTACTTCATAGTTGACTGGCCGGATGAGATCAAGCCCTTCTACATTCAGCCCAAGGGGGACAAGCTCTCCCACGGCTTCGATATGATGTGGAAACACCTGGAGCTTGCCTCCGGCGGGCAGAGGGTCCACGACAGGAATCTCCTGGAGAAGCGCCTTGAGAACAGGGGGCTCAACCCACATGACTTCGAGTACCACCTGCAGGCATACAAATACGGGATGCCTCCCCACTCGGGATGGGCCATCGGCGTCGAGCGGCTTCTCATGGTCCTGACGGGAAAGAAGAACATACGGGAAGTATGCCTTTTCCCCAGGGACCGTCTCAGGCTCGTGCCATGAAGACCTGATAACATGCGCTTCATCACGGACATGATGCTTGGCCGTCTCGCCAGGTGGCTGCGTCTGCTGGGGTTTGACACCGTAACAGGCATCCTGGAGGATGACGAGATACTCAGGGTAGCAACCCGGGAGGACAGGATCCTCCTCACGAGAGACAGGGAGCTTTTCGACTCGGCCTGCAGGATTGGCAACAGGAGCTACTACATCCAATCTCCACACATTGATGCCCAGATGCTGGGATTGTTCAATGAGCTTGGCATGCACAACCTCGAACTGGACCCCGACAAATCCAGATGCGCCAGGTGCAACGGGACGACAGAGAAAGTGGATGCGGAACAGATCAGGGGGGAGGTGCCACCGAGGGTGCAGGAGTACCATCAGGATTTCTGGACCTGCACCAAGTGCGGGAAGATCTACTGGATGGGCCGACACTGGGAAAATATTGAGAAAGAGATTAATGACCTGAACCAGAAGCTCTGCAAGGAATCTGATAACGATGGAGCTCAATGAGGTAAAGGGGAGGTTTCTCGTTGGAACTGCAAGGGAAACTGTCGAGGAATTCGTAACCCACAGGAACGTCCTTGCCGTGCCGGAAGAGACGCCCGGGGACCTCATGGAGAAGGCCGGAGTCTTCGTAACCCTCAACACACACCTGGAGGAGGAACTGAGGGGGTGCATCGGTCACCCGTACCCCGATTCACCCCTTGTACAGGCCCTTATCGACTCTGCGGTTTCCGCCTGCTCAAAGGACCCGAGGTTCCCGCCAGTGGGAAAGGAGGAGCTCAGGAAGATAGTAATCGAGGTAACCGTCCTCACTCCCCCCGAGGTCATAAACGTCAGCAAGCCCGTCGAGTACTCCCAGCACGTTGTGGTCGGGAAACACGGCCTGATAGTCAGAAAGGGATGGTACCAGGGACTTCTCCTCCCTCAGGTCCCGGGGGAGTACGGCTGGGATGCTGAGGAATTCCTCTCCCAGACCTGCAGGAAGGCAGGGCTCCCCTTGTCCGCATGGCTTGACAGGGATACCCAGGTATCCAGGTTCGAGGGTATAATATTCGGGGAGGAAACCCCGAGGGGAAACATCGCCAGGAAGGACTAGGAAAATGCAGAACTTACCAGACTGGTCCAGTGCGGTTAAATTCATCGGGAAGGACTCCGAAAGGCGCCTGGCAACCAGGAACCTGGCCAGTGGATCCCAGGTCTACGGTGAGAAGCTCGTTAGCCTTGAGGGTGCGGAGTACAGGCTCTGGTCCCCCTACAGGAGCAAGCTCTCAGCTGCCATCATAAACGGTATGAAGAGGGGGACGATCGGTGATGGGTGGAGAGTCCTCTACCTGGGAGCTGCCACCGGGACCACCGCTTCCCACGTCTCAGATATCGTTGGGGTTGAGGGTGCGGTTTTCTGCGTGGAGTTCGCCCCCCGCCCGATGAAGGAGCTCCTCAGGATAACCGAAGACCGCCCGAACATGGTGCCCCTTATGGCGGATGCCAGGCGCCCAGAGACCTACGCTCACCTCACCACCGAGGTCGATTTCATCTACCAGGACGTGGCCCAGCCCAACCAGAGCGAGATATTCAGGAGTAATGCAGGTGCCTTCCTTGCCCCGGGAGGTGGCGGGTTGCTCATGGTGAAATCCCGTAGCGTCGACGTCAGTTTGGACCCCGGAGAGGTTTTTGCCTCGGAGGTGAAAAACCTCAGCGACTGGGGATTCGAGGTGCTGGAGACCGTAAACCTGGCACCATTTGACAAGGATCACATGGCTATAGCGGTGAAATCACGATAGAACGGTAACTGTGGGAAAATGGTCTCGCCTAACCGGCTCCGGATGTCGATCAGGAAGGGAGTCGCCCACCCGAAGTTCTCGGACGAGGAGATGGAAGCCGAGCTCTTGGCCGCCCGCGACTGGTACGAGAAGAAACTGGGAACCCGCCTCTGCGATTTCGACGAGGAGGAATTGGAATCCCTGTTCTCGGATTCCAAGGTTGGCGAGCTCAGCATATCGATGCTGAAGAGGTTCTTCTCCTTCAGGAGCAGGGACCTTGATGACATCCTCGAACGGGACCGGCTATCCGAACTCTCCCGGCTCGGGATTAAAAACTCCATGGAGCTCAGGTTGAGGTTCTTCGAACACCTGTCACTGAACCACTCGGGTTTCATGAGCTCGGAATCCAGGGAGACCATGCTCGAGGAGTTCGCGGGTGATATCGGGCTTGCCAGGGAGATACTGGAGGAGGCCCTCTGGCTTGACGAGGAGGACAACAAGGTGCTGGTGAGACTTGCAGAGCTCTCCCCCGACGACCTGGGCGCGGTCTACAATCTCGAGGTTATCTCGACAATACTGTGCAGCTCCTACTCCCTGACCATAGGACCCATAAATGATGGATCGGTGACTAGGTTCGTTTTCAGGAACCTGCGCCTCTATGGCCTGCTCTTCAGCATCATCAGCGAAGAGGGCGGTGTCTGCTTCCAGGTCGAGGGACCTCTCTCGATATACGGGAAGGCCTCCAAGTTTGGCTACCGACTGGCACTGATCATATACAGGCTTTACCAGCTTTACTCGAGAAGGGCCTTCTCATGTCATTTCTCCGTGGAGTTCAGGAAGTCCAAGAAAAAGGCCCTCCTGGAGATGGATGCCGCCAAGATGCCCCCGGTGTTCTGGCCGAACGTGGGCGACCTCAGGTACACGCTCTTCGACAGCAAGGTCGAGTCGAAGCTGTACAGCACCTTCAGGGCCCTCGATCTAAACGGGTGGAGGGTCGAGAGGGAACCCAGGCCCATAGCCTTCGGGGACAAGCTCTTCATACCGGATTTCTCGCTCCAGAGGGGGGAGGCGGAGGTTCTCGTCGAGGTCATAGGGTTCTGGCTGCCGGAGTACAAGAAGAGGAAGAGAGCCAAGCTGAGGGAAATGGCCAAGGGTGGCCTTGAGGACCTGGTGCTTATCGTCGACGAGAAGATGGCGGATGAATTCAAGGGGCTGACCAAGTACCCGATATTCGAGTACTCCAGGAAGGGGTCCTCCTACAGGATACCCTACGCAAGAATACTCGGATACCTCGAAACCAACTACCCTTATTCTGGGCCCAGAGAAGTTGACAGGAAGCCTGACGGGAAACCGGAGTACGTTGAGCACGGTAACGGTAAGTACAAGGTCTTCTGGTAGGTATTTGTGGTGCCGGTAATGCACTAGCAATTAAAGACCGATTTGACTGCTCCCAGGTAGCCGTACTGAAATTTCTCATCCGGCAGCAGGTACGAACCCTCGGTCCATTCATTCCAGGAATTTATCATCACGAGCCTGGGCTGGCCTGGATGTGCGTCCAGGTGGTCTCTTGCCCGCCGCAGGAACCCCTCGAAAAGTCCGGGCGATTCGTTACTGACAATCTGCCTGTATGTGGGGAACCTGGGGTTGTTATCCCAGCCAATGGAGACATTGGGGAACGACCCTACCTATCTGCCCAAGCGTGTCCCAGTCGCTAACCCCTTGCTCCCCCCACTCCGAGTAATCCTGACCCCTGGGTCCCTCGACGTGCACCCACTGGTAGCGTGTCAAGCTGTCAAACCCGATCTCCCTGACCGCCCACGTAGGGTCGGCGAGGGGGTTCGGGCAACTCCCCGGAAAATCCACGTAAATATGACCTGTGAAGGTGTTTTGAAGATGCAGACCCGGGTAACCGGCATCCCTCACCTTGCCCCGGAACCATTGAAGGGCCCTCTTTGCATCCCCCATCCCCCCAATTCCCCGGACGAATCCAGGCAGGTCGTACAGGCAGAGGACGGGACGGCCATTAATTTTGAAGTAATTTTCGTGGGAGAAGTACCTCTCGATCCACCTCCGTGCAATGAATTCGAATGTTTCCCTTTCAACTCCACCCCGCCAGAAGATGTCCGTGCGATCGGTGGTCGGGTCCCATGTCAGGCCTGCATCGTGGTTTGCCCACATGAGGTAGAACTTCATGTCGGTTCCCTCGATGCCCGGCAATATGCCCTCGTTGAGCTGCCTCTCCAGGAACGGGGAACCCTCATACCAGTACCAGTCCACGCAGAACACGTTTACACCGTGCTCGAGGGCAAGCTCGGCGTGCTGACCCATCACCTCCGGGGATGCCTCGTCCTGGTAACCCAAAAGCGGAACCCTTGGCTGGTTGTGGCCACGGAAGCGGGGTCTTGCGTTGCGAACGGACATCCACTCCCCATCGCCCTCCGTCCATATCTTCTCCATTCTAGGTTCATGGTGATAAGAGGGCCAGATGAAAGCAGCAACGTCGTACCCTACCACTGAAACCACTCCAGTTCCCGGGTGGACTATCTCACAAGACAATCCCGGGAGATCTCGACAGAATTATCCGCGTGTTTTTCCAGTTTTTCAACCAGTTCGCCGACCACGTCGGCATAGTCAGGTTCGGTTGCCATGTTCGTGAACTCTTGGGGATCCCTCCTCACGTCCGCCAGAAAGACATCCCCGTCCCCGGGAGATGGCCTCTCACTATCCAGCAACACGTTCATATCGAGCCTGAAATTCTCCGTCCTTACACAGCTGCGTCGAGGCCACCCCCGGTTTTTCGTCCATTTCCCTATGTCACCGTTCGGCGCCAGTTTGCTACCGGGCTGTCCGAATCCTATCGTCGAGTAGATGGCTTCGGGTTCCGGGTCTGAAAAAAGGTTACGTCCACCGAGACCATCGGGAACCGGTATGCCGGCAAGACCCATCATGGTCCGCCCGATATCGAGGCTCTCGCAGATATCCCCCCGCACCTTCCCCTCCGGAAGTCTGCCCGGCCAGGACAATACCAGTGGAACCCGGTGCACGGTGGGGGTGAACGTGTGTTTCCCGAATGCCCCGCTGTCGCCAAGGGGATTCCCGTGATCCGAGCCGAACAGTATCACGGTCTCTTCAAGTCGTCCCGTTCTCTCCAGCTCCGACAGGACCAGCCCGACCTGTGTGTCGATCCACCCGACCTGAGCGTAGTACGAAAGACGGGCGGCTCTGAGCCTCTCCCCGGGCATTCGATTCAGCCCGTGAATATCCGCAACGCGTTTTTCGAAATCGGACATCGTGCCCGGCAGGGCCCCCGGCAATCCCGGGTCCTGGTTCCCGTACAGCCTCATGAAGCTCTCCGGTGGCAGGACGGGGGTGTGTGGCTGCAGCAGCGACACTCGCACCAGAAAGTGATCGTCAACAGATCGCATCCAGTCCAGCGCGTTTACCACCACCCTGTCTGGGGGATATGGCTCACCGGGGGGGTACACGCCCCCATTCATCCCTCCCAGGGGGGACCGGATCATGTCCACGCCATCTTCACCCAGGTGTGACCAGAAGTTCATCCCACCCCCCTCTCCATCATGATGTCCAAAGACTGGGGCCCCGGGAACCTCCCCGTGGCACATCTCGGGGGGCAGATGTATTTTACCGAAGTTTGCGGTCTGGTAGCCAAAATCCGCAAACGCCTCGGGAAAGGTGCGGGGCCGGGAGGGCAACCGGAAATTCCTCCAGCTTCCCTCATTATTGTAGACACCGGTATCCTCGGGGTGTAGACCGCTAAGAGTACACATGCGAGAGGGGACGCAGACGGGTGAGTTACAGAAATTATTGGCAAAGCGCACCCCGCACGCTGCAAGACGGTCTATGTTCGGCGTCTGCAATCGCATCGTCGGGTGACCGTAGCAGCCCAGCGCGTCTGCTCTCAATTCATCGCAGTAGATCCAGACGATATCGGGCTTTGGTCTCATGATCTACTCCATTACTGATGGGTAGGGTCTGCCTGTGATAAGGGAATCCCCATCGGTGAACCCCTCAGGACGGCCCGTCAGCTCCCTGACCATAAGTCTGCGCCACCTGCTGACCTTCTCAGCAAAGTCAGGGTCGCCTGCCATATCGTTAAGCTCACACGGGTCATTCTCCAGATCGAAAAGCTGTTCCCGGCCATCCCCGGCGAACCACACATACTTCTCCCTGCCATCGGTAAGAGCATGGTACGCGAAGGGGGCGGCATATTCGATGTGCATGTACTCTCTCCAGGTGGATTCTGCGCTTCCATTCCCCCGAAGCAGGGGGAGAAGGCTCCTACCGTCCACGGAGTCCGGGATATCAACCCCCGCCAACTCGAGGACGGTTGGCATTACATCCTCCAGACCCACGGGTCTATCGATCACGCTGTTGGCCCGGATGCCGAATCTTTTCGGGGCGCTTACCAGCAGCGGTACGCGGGCGGAACCCTCGTAGGGCAGGAACTTTCCCCAGCAGTAGTGATCTCCCAGCATTTCTCCGTGGTCGCTGGTCATGATCACCGCCGTGTTGTCACCTGTCATCCTATGAATGCCTGTGACCGGGTTCAGCAGGCGGTTCAGCTGGTCATCTAGGTGGTTAATCAAACCGTAGTACCCGGCACGTGCGCTCAGGAGTGTCTCCCCCTTCAGGTCAACATTCCAGGTTCCCTGCCCCCGTCCTATGCCACCATTTTCAGGTGGTGTTGCCCAGCTACCGATGCAGGGGTCCGGAACGCCGGTCCGGATGTAGCGGTTGAGGTAGAAGGCCGGTGGTATCAGCGGGGGGTGGGCTGCGAGAAATGAGACCACCAGGAAGAATGGTCGGTCGGTGTCACGCTCCTCAAGCCAGGACAGTGCCTGGTTCACCGTCCAGGTGGTGTGGTGAAGGTTTTCAGGGAGGTGGAAGGGACGTGCGGTGTAGTCATTGTGCATCACGCCGCCTCCGTAATACCCCCCTCCACCCTCCGGCTGATTGCGTTCCAGGAACCGGTCGTAGGCATTTCTGGGATTACGCATGCCGCTCAGAATGGTCTTGGCGAAGCCGCAACTCTCATCGGGGGGATCCTGGTGCATGTCGCGTCCAATCCAGGCGGTGCTGTAGCCGGCCCTGGACAGTTCATCGGCCACGGATATACCGCTCCAGGGCTTTATCGAGTACCCAAGAACCCCGTGTGTCGAGGGGCGCTGCCCGGTAAGGATGGATCGCCTGGCGGGTATGCAAACCGGGCAGGCACTGTAGGCCCGCGAGAACCTGGCACCCCTCCCGGCAATACTGTCCAGGGTCGGGGTGATGAGTACGGGATGACCCTCACAGGAAAGTGAGTCCCCTCTATGCTGCTCGGTAATGATTACGAGTATGTTGGGAAGTGAATCGCTCATGGCCAATTCCCTGGGGGCAACCGCAGCATCCTAGATATAGGATATGGCAAGGACCCTGATGTGGTCGGCCGTATCCTCGGCAGAGTCTGCAACCTCCTCGAGGGATTCTATCAGCCTGCTTACTGAGAAGTAGTTAGGAACGCTGGTATCGCAATCTTTTCCGGTCTTTGTTATTGCGCTGATCAGCTTTCTTCTGGCCTTGTCCACCTTGTCCTCGAGCTCTGAAACGGAGTTACCGAACTCCACCGCTTTGTCCAGGTCGTATGTCAGCTCTTTTATTGCGTTTGAAAGCTCCCTGACAGTGAGATAGGAGTCCTCGGCCATCTCCTCAAGGAGATTCTTTGCCCCCTCGTCGAGGAAATCCAGGTCCACGATAGTGGTCTCGAAGGCGCTCTCCTCAGCGTACCTCCCGATCAGCTCCAGGTTGAATAGGATCCTGAGCATGTCCTCCCTGAATTTGGGCCTGAGCTCCCCAACGGCAAGTTTCTTCATCATCTCTCTCGCGATGACATCGGCCTTCCTCTCCGCCGCGAAAACCCCCTGGGAGATCTCCTCGATGTCCCCCATTTTGCCGTTCGCGAGGGCCTTGATGTTCTCTTTTACGCCCTCGATGCTCTGGCAGATGTACTCCACGTGCTTCCCGAAGCTCTCTATTATGTCCTGTCCCTGCTTCACCTTGAGAAGGGGGTAAAAGCGCTCAGTTCCCATTTTGGCACCTCTAGATCTTGATGATAGACGGTCCCCTAATCCTTATATAAATAACCCCTGATGTGCCGTGAGGTATAGCCTACCTCGTTACTCTCCAGGTGGTGGTCTGGTTCCCCAGTGACTCTCCTTCCTCTGAGAGTACCTGGATGTTGAGGACGTAGCTCCACTCGAGCTCATCCCCGAACTGGCTTGCGTAGACGATCGGCTCGTAGGTAAAGGAGTATTCAGCCGTGTCGCCCGCTGGTACGCTGGTCGAGAATGTGTATACCCATTCAAGGCCCTTGTCTATATCCATCGGCTTCCCGCCGGGAAAACCCTTGAAGTGGATGTTCTCCGGGACCGTTATCATTACGGTCAGGTTATCGTAATCGGTATCCATCTCGTTGTTTATCCTGATCCTGAAACCGTTGGCCTTGCTGTTGTTCGCGGGAATTTCGTCGCTCCCGTATATGTCGATGGTCACAGAATCATCCGGGAAAATGCATCCCGAACTGAATACGAGTATGCCGAAAACTATGGTCAGAGCAGTAAAAGTATGTAGTCTGGAAAGCATGCCGCTCCCTCCAA
>Ga0180433_10001046_pt1 | contig 46773 bp, 73 predicted proteins | sample SS_ome_8_FD_132980 | JGI IMG/M metagenome (GOLD analysis project Ga0180433, IMG submission 132980) | Hypersaline lake sediment archaeal communities from the Salton Sea, California, USA - SS_1_D_1 metaG | ecosystem: Environmental > Aquatic > Non-marine Saline and Alkaline > Hypersaline >...
ATGGTCTGCTTTACATTCGTAAACTTTCACACCACCACTTCCGTCTGGGAGCGTTCTCGGGCCAGCCGGTCTTCTCTCCCAATATATTTTACTCATAATCCCAAAGCCATTAAGAATAACTTGAAGATTTCTCAGATTCTCAGGTGAACTGGAGGCGATTCTTATGGAATTCCCTTTTTTGTGATTGACGTTTACCGTTCCATCACCATCAAAATATGCAGCTATCAAACCCGCCAAATAAGACCAAGATCCCGTTGCCCCCAATGGGGATAATTTTTTCTCATCTCCCACAACGCATCTCTTCTTGACGGCAAAATCATAAAGTTTTTTTGAGTCGATGGCACAACGCGGACCTTTAGATTCATTATGATTGTTGTGATGTCCATTTTTCCATCCGGCTTGCTCTAGCAGAGATATTCCGTCACGTCGATATTCGTCCTTGTTCACACCCCACCACTTCATTTGAGCAGAATTTTTCGAGCAATTGCCATCAGACAGGAAATTCCCAAGACAATAGCCTTGTGCATAATCACTGCTATCTGAATCGATATGAGGGGTAAAATTTCTATGGTTGTGGATGACAATCTCATCTTCAAATGAAATGTCGCTGGCTTTTTTCCATCCAGCAGTTGTTAGGAGTCTGTGATTAGGAGTTAATCGTAGTCTCCTGCCTGATGAAAATTCTAGTGTCATTACACGTTTGATCCCATTGTCCCAAAACCCTTTCTTTGTGGAGGGAAAAATTTCGCCATCTACTAGTGCATTAAACCTCTTTCCAATCAACTGCCCGACTAAACTTAACCCCTGGTTAGTGACAACGATTGCGTCTTTCGTCAAACACGGATTGAATAATGCTTCGCGATTATCGCTCCACAAGAATCCCGGCTCTCCATACTCTTTCACACAATCGAGCAATTCCAAGAATTGCTCTTTGGTTGTTTTATTACGAATAAGAAGGGCGGAATTATTGGATCTACCTCGTTGTGGATTGGTTTCTCGCCAATTGCCGATCTTGGCAGTCCTCATCTCTTCGTCTTCGGGTGAGAAAATGCAAATCGTAGCACTTCTCCTAACACCTCCTGATAGAACGGCATCACTGGTATGCATTACGATGTCATAAGCATCGATTGGTCGCAATCTTCTTTGGCCTCTTTCTACACACTCGTCTAAAAGAACACGAACCGTATCTAGAGCTTTTTCCAAAGGACTATGACCAGGAGCTTTCCCCGCCCCAGAAGACAAAAAAGAACCCGCAGGGCGAATCTGCGAGTAATCGAAAATCACGTTGTAGCCTTTCCAATCTCGGAACTCAGGGTGAGGTAGATACGTTGCCAATAAAATCCCGAGGGAGTCCGACCATCCTTCAATTGTATCCGGTATGATGAAAATCTTTTCCTTATCCCGAGGTTGTTTATGGAATAAAGGCAACTTGGCTATGTGATGCTTTTGTACGCTAAATCCGGTGCCACATCCACATAATAAAAGCCAAAAGCATTCCTGAAAAAAACGAATACGATTGCAATAACTGGATGTGCAGTTATAAATCCTAGCGTTTTTCTTTTCGATTGGTTCACCACCAAATTGGAGGGCTCGTTGAGAGCCAAGGACGCGTTTTTGCTTGACGAGATCGAAAGCCCATTCAATATCTTCGGCAACTTGAGGATACCGCCGAACATGCATTTCTTTCACTCGGTCTACCGCTTCATTCCACGTTTCTCTTCTTCCTTCTTGTTGGTTGTATCTCGCATATTTCGAACTATAGGTGTAGTCTTGCAGTGCTTTAATCGACATCTTTTTCCTTTCATATGTGTTCCAATTTGGTCATCAACTAAGGCATATTTAAGTGTTAGCATTTTGATTTTCAAAACGAAAATGTTATTATTGGGATAATAATTTTTCGTTAAGAAAGTATCTTGGTAAAACCGTTCTTTCTCTCTAGTTTGAGCTTCTCACAACCATTAAGCATTTCCAACAAGTCGCGGTCGTGAGTAGTGATGAATACCTGCCGTGTCTTCGACAATTCCAGAATCATATTATAGATTCCTACGACGCCGATACGGTCGATATTCGAAGCCACTTCATCTAAAAAGATGAGCGATGGTGACGCTCCACTGCTCAACATTAGGACGTGTGCGAACCCTTGTGACACCGATAGATTGAGTCGTTGTTTCTCTCCACCAGACATCTGAGGATAGACGTAGGGATCGCCATCGGCAGGATTCCTCTCAATGGTTTCATCAAGCTCGCTATCAAAGACGAGTTTTACTTTGCCGTCGATGAGAATAGATAGCCAATGGGCTACTTTGGCATTAAGGGCAGGAACGATACTATCAATTACGAATTTACGAATTCCGGCATCCCCAAAAGCCGTGACCCAAAATTCGTAATAGGGCAATTCCTTTTCAGCGGCCTCTAGATCCAATTTCTTTTTGTCACATTCATCTTGCCTGCGTTCCGTTTCTTCCTTTGCGGATTTCATAATCTTCGCATAGGGACTTTCGCCGCTCAACTCCTTTTGCCGTACTTTGATACGGTCGGTTAGACTATCAATTTGTTCCTTCAAAACAGCGTGGTGTAGATCAATTTCGGGCTTTTCAACCTCTTTCAGTTTTGTTAGTTCCGTATGATAAGCCGCGATTTTTTCGGTAATTTGATTTAGTTTAGAGGTAGCAAGTTTCAAAGCCTGCTCAATCTGGTTAATCCCGCTTTGAAGCTTCGTAATCTTGCCGGATAGTTCCGTATATAACTTATTATTTTTGCCAAGTTCTCCAGAAAAATGATCGATTTCGTTCTTCGTTTGTTGAATGAAGAGTCCATAGTTCTTTTCGGAAACGATAGCATAGCACTTATCACACCGAGTCCCCTTTTGACTCTCGACCGCCTCAATCTTTCCTCTGCGAGTCGAAATTTCCAACTCGGTCTTTTTAATCGCACTTGCGGCTTCCTGCTTTTCTAGGGTCAATTTGTGTTTATTCTGCTTGCTTTGATCCAATTTACTCTTCGCTAAATCATAAGCTTCCTGCAATGTTGATTTTTTCCCTTCTAGGTCGGGCAAAACTTCTGTAATATCCTTAATCCTTTCTTGGGCTTGCTGGTAGACCGAAATTAGTTCGCCCTCGGCAGATGATTCCAATTTCTCTTTCACTTCTTCAAGTTCATCTGTTAGGTCTTGAATCTCTTGCTCTTTATTCGCGACCCATTGATTCTCTTGTTCCAGGATTTCCTTTTCCCGAGTACGGCACACATTTAGCTGACTTAGGAGCCCATCATATTCGATTGTGATTGTTTTGATCTGGCTCTTAAATTCGTTGCGAGTACCTTTGGCGGTATCGGCAAAGATGCGACATTTATCAACAGAGAAGAGATTTTCAACGATCTCTCGCTTTGCCGCCTTATCACATTCCAAGAAGCAGCCGAGTTTGTTGTCGGTAAAGATGACCACATTTACGAAGGCACGATAAGTAAGACCTAATTTCTCTTCCAACAATTTTTGCGTTGCAGGAATACCGCCGAGCGAAATTTCCGTACTATTGTCCCAGACATGATCCTTGCTTTCCCACAATCTCAGACTATTTGGCTTTCGAGTTCTAACAACTCGATAATCGCCCCAACGGACTTCGGTGCGAAGTTTCTTGCCCGTCTTGTTGTTGATGAGATCTTCATGGCGAAGTTTCTTGGGTTCTCGTATCGTTCTTCCATACAATGTATAGACCAAAATTTCGGCCAAACTACTTTTGCCACTTCCATTTGACGAGACGCCTTCCTCGTCGGTGTCTAAATTGTCAAGATTATTGCCCAAGACAAGAATGATGTTGTCATGTTTCAAAAGATTGATTTCAATTCCTTCTGACCCAAAACACAAAAAATTCTCGGCTGCTAAGTATGTAAAATCTAATTGCTTCACTTGCTATCCTCACTAGTCTCGCATATCTTCTTGCCGATGGCTAACAATTTGTCTCTATCCAGATCTCCCAACTCGACCTGATCCACATAGCTTTCAAGCATCTCATCTTCCTTTAAGAGAATAGACTCGGCTTGTTTTACTAGGTGGCCCTCTTCTTTTTGGACTGGCTTAATATCCAGGCTTCCAACGGCTTGCTCTTCGATGAGTTCTTTTCTCATCTGGACGACATCGCTAGCCGCGATGTCGTCCACCATTACACGGATGAAGTTTCCTTCAAGCTCATACTTATGAAGATCGGCTTGAGGGATGATAAAGTGTTGCGGAGAAAAGGTATTTTTCACATATTCATGTGAACCATCAACGGTATCGTAGATCAAGAACTGCTTGTCTTGAAAAGCCTCGCCAAAACTAAGTTGAAGAGGAGATCCGATATATTCGACGTTATAGGAGAGTTTTTGGGCCGCGTGGTAATGCCCAAGAAAGACCCTATCCCAATCCTTAAAGACCGAGGCATTAACAACCTTCATTTCCCCATCGTGTTCAATGGCAACTTCGGAGAAGGTTTGGTGCATCGTGTTCCAGAGGGCTCCATCGACGGCAACATGACCACACAAAACCTTCCGGCGAATCCGTCTTCCGGGATGGTCCTTTTGCCAATCATTGAAGGTCTTTTCGGCCTTTTCTAAATCTGAAATTGGATCAGCGGTATAGGGGAGGAAGACGATAGGAATACCACCAACTTCTACAGTGGACGGTTTATCAATCACCGTAACACATGGCATAGACCGAAGGGGATTGACGCTAGAAATATCCCACTTCTGGAGATGCCAGAGATCGTGGTTGCCCAAGAGAAGATAGGTAGAAAAGGCTGTCGGGCCATCAGCCATCCATTTGTTATTGAGGAAGAATTCGAAAACTTCGAATGTCTTTTGATAGGTCAAGACATCAATTTTTTGCCTATCATGAAAGAGATCGCCCAAGAAAACTACGTCACGAATGTGTCTTTTTTGAGCCGTGGAGAAGATCCATTTAAGAGCTTGGATACAATCTTCCAGACGTTCCGAAGAGCGTTTGTGCGGATGTATATGCAGATCCGCGAAGAAAAGAATTTCAGACATTTTAACCCCAGCACTACATTGGTGGCGCACCAAGTAAAGGCTGGGGTGGCTGACCAGCTACACCAGGAGCCGGTGCCGGTGGCATTCCTGGCATACCTGTTGGTGGAAGTTCTGGAGGTTGAGAAGGTTGTGGCATAGATTCTACATCACCCTCTTCTTTTTGTCCAGATGGCTTTTTTTCTTCTACAGGTTTGCCAGCTAGAATTTTTTCTAATACAGTCCAAACATCTGCGGGTTTAAGTTCTGTTGTGGGGGCTGCTCCGCCAGGGGCTCCTCCAGGAGGAGGTCCACCCATCGGTCCACCAGGAGGTCCACCCATTCCGCCCATTGGAGACGGTGGCCCGCCCATTCCGCCCGGTGGCATCCCTCCGCCCATATCGCCCGGTGGCATCCCTCCGCCAGGGGGGCCGCCAAGATCTTGTTCGACCAGTTCGTAGAAATCGTGAAAACTTAGCATTCTGGAAAGTATTTAGGGTATTTTTCGGAAATTCCTTTGACAAATCGACTCTGATACGTATAATTAGATAGACCGCTGTGGCAGAGCGGGGCCGATGTAGGCAAATCTGCTGTGATTTGGTCGCATAAGGCGACCGTGACTGGCAACCATAAGGGTTGCGTAATTTAAGGAGGACACCATGAGTGTTCAATCTTTCTATGATGCTGCACGTACAGTTCTTGAGCAGCACAACGAAGCAATCGGGGAGGGTAATCCCGGCTTCATCCCCATCGACCAGTTTTTTACCTGTCTGAAAGCAACTGGTGGTACGAGTCCCGAGGCTCTTAAAATTCTTTCTCTCGAAAACATTCTTAATTGCTTGCCCGTTGTGCAGGTTGGCGATGAGGAAGTTAAGCCTTGGCTTCTTGCCAAGCAAATTCGAGCCACTTTTAAGAAAGAGGCGGGCGAAAAGCCCGAGGAATCTAAGCCTCGGCCCGTCAGTTCCAAGAAGGCGGAACGAATGGCCCTCGATGAGTTGGTCTACGCCTTCGATCCCGAAGAGCCCACCTCTGCTGTTGGGAAGCGGCTAAACTCTATCTCTAGAGGAGAGCCGTTTATTGTTTATTCCTCTGGACGGCAAATTGATTATGAAGCAACAATCTTTTTGCTGAAAGAGGTTAAGCAAGGTTTCGAAGGAAGAGCCGTCTATGAGGGACAACGAGTTCACTGCGTAGGTGATCTCCCTGAGAATTATGCCGACGAGAATCCGCTTTATCGCGGGCGACCGCTTCGACCTGATGGAACGTGCGATCAAACGAATCGTTCGTGGGAAGGAGTGTCCCTTGAGGTTCGGCAATTCATTGCTTTTTCAGCCGATTACGAAAACGGAGTTGATGTAACGGGTAAGGGCGGGCATGATCGTGCCCATGCGGCTTTGGATATAGCCGTTGCACCGAATGCCCTTGAGAAACTCAAGGAACGATATCCCGAGATAGCTGTTGAGTTTGCCGAGGCTCAAAAACTTGGTAAACTTCCAACCCTCCAAATTCCGATTGGGCAACCCATCGACGCCGAGGAGGGCGTCGGCGGCCCTTTTCTGGTGGGCAGCAGGTAGTCTGGGAACAACCTGCTACATTCACTCATAACCACGGAAAACATGGAGGTGGAGGCACTATGTCTTGGCATGTTGAAAATGCCTACAAGGCTCGCCATGTTGCCCCGAAAAAGACCGGGCACGTAGCCCCGATGAAAGATCTCATCAAAAAGAAAAAACCTCGCGACAAATAACCAATAAGACTCGCTCCCGCGTGAGCGGGAGCGAGTCCTTTCTCAAGGAGAATAATTCATGCCAAAGAAACCTAAAACTAAAGTAGCAATCGTTCTTGATCGAAGCGGCTCCATGTGGACCACCCGAGATCAAGTTGTCGAAGGCTACAACGAACACGTACAGCAACTTAAAGAGGATGCCAAAAACCAAGATATTGAAGTGTCATTGGTGACCTTCAATGGAAACGTCTATGAGCATCATTGGAACGTGCCTGCCGAGGAATTACAGGAGGCCTCTATCGAATCGTTCAGGCCGGGCGGGGCGACGGCTTTTGTGGATGCGATGGGCTATGTGATCGACAAATATCTTTCCGAAGATCCCGATCCCGATTGTGCCTATCTCATTATTGCCATTTCCGATGGCAAAGAAAATGCTTCAACTCAGTATTCTCCCGAAATGATTAGCGAACTGGTCGAGGGCTGTAGTGCTAGCGGTTGGACCATCACCTATATGGGATGCAGCGAAAGCGATTTGAAACAGGTCCAAAAGATGACTGGGATTGCCGCATCCAATATGGCAAAATGGGACAACAAGAAAAAGGGTACTGCCCGTGGCGGAATGAAAGCAGGAGCGGGAAAAGTCGGACGCTATATGGCTATGCGATGTACGAGCGAAATTAGCCCGAGTGTGCGTCTTGATACTTTCCATTCGCCTGTATTTGGAGAATGTGCTGATTATAGCGAGGTAGACGAACCAGCCAAGGTAGACGAACCCTCCAAGGTGGATCATGTCACCGCGAAAGGCAAGCATCCCGACATGGGGCCGAAACCCAAGAAGCCGTATTCTCCTGCCGAGGATTTCGCTGGGCATTGGGGAGAACCCATTCCGGCAGTAGATGGTCCTATTCCGAAGGATCTGCCTTCGACACCGAAAAATCCCTACGTACCTGTTTTCGCAACCACCAACTGCGTAATTGGTGGTGAGAACACATATACTCGACCGCCTAAGTCCGACAAGTGGACTTCATAAGGAGAATTGAACTATGAAAAAGAAAGAAAAAGAACTCAACATCAACAATGAAGTAGGAGAGGTTACCGAAATTGCCTTTTGCTTCGACACTACTGGCAGCATGAGGCCCTGCATACAACAAGTGCGGGATGAAATCGAGGCAGTCTGCGAGCAAATGACCGAGGACATTGAAGGTTTGAAGGTCGCTATGATTGCACACGGCGATTACTGCGATGGCGACAATGTAATAGATATCTTGGAGCTAACGGATGACAAAGAAAAGATCTTCAAGTTCATCCGTGAAACTCCTAACACTCACGGAGGCGATGCCCCAGAGTGTTACGAATTGGCTCTACATGTCGCCCAAACCCTCGGTTGGTCCGAAGCTCCCGGCAAGGCTTTGGTAATGATCGGGGACGCTACTCCGCATCCGGTCGATTATCCCGGCAATACCCAGAACCTTGATTGGAAAGAAGAGGCCAAGAAACTCAATGAAATGGGGATCAAAATCTTCCCGCTCGAATGTCTTGGTGGATCATATTTCTGGGAAAAGCTCGCTGAAATCTCTGGAACTTCGTTGCTGAAACTCGGAGATTTCAAAGAATCTTCCGAGGCCCTCATGGGTGTCGCCTATGCCGCCGCTGGGGAGGATGCTTTCGAGTTGTATTCGCATCGCCTGGATGATAAAATTGCGAAAGGAACGGTCTGTTGCTCTGCTGATATGGTCAGTAGAAATGCGGCTCTTCGTTGCCACGCGGCTGATTATACCAAAATGCGGAATGATGCGGCAATCGATGCCGAAATCAAAACCACACCGACCGCGAAAACCGACAAGGAGATTGATACCTAAACAAAGCCGAATGGCAAAAAAGGAAATGAAATATTTAATTCAATTGTTTTACCCAAACCCAGGTGGTGGTGTTGGCGTTTGGCACAATACAGGCTTGGGAGGGGATGATAAAGAAGATGTTTTAAAGAGGGCCGAAGAAATATCCAAAAGGCCACACGCTGCATTTTCACAAGTGCGAGTAACAGAAGTGTTGTTGGAATTGGAGGGTAATTACCATGAGCCAACAGCAAAGATAAGAAAAATTTGTCAAACCCCAGAATTTAAGAAACAATTTCCACCATTGGTGTGGCATGACCATGAAAAGAAATAAACTGGGAATAAAGGCGTTATGAGATTCTAATAGGTAGAAATTAGGGCCTCTAATTGATCGGCTTCTGTGCTATACATCGGATTTTTCTTGAGCTTAGGGAGAATATCGTCTCGAATAACGGCGACCGCATTTAGATAGTGGGGATTTTCTTCGCCACCTTCTTCGCCAAATACGTCAATCAGGCTGTTTAGATGCTGCTTAACTAGCCGAGGATCGGCAGTATCTAGTATTTGTGCTAATTTCTCAATCGACAATAAGGGACTCCAACTTTCGTTGAGCCACTCGATAAACGTTTTCATAAAGAGTCCTTTTAGGATATTTAGCAAAAAAAAGCCCGATTCGCCTTTGGCGAATCGGGCTTTTTTTATTAGCTCCATACTAAATATCTGAGTATGGAACTGAATTTCAGAGAATATGTCGAGCATACCAGCTTTCGAATTGAAGGCCTGACCGTCACCGAACAGATGGAGTTTGAGTATTATCTACAAGAACTCTATGGTGAGGGTTTCGGGGACTTCCTCAGAAAAGGATGGGAGGGTCTGAAAACAGGAGCAAAAGAATTTGGGAAACAGTTCAAGACAGCTTATGGCAAGGCGAAAGATCCAGAACATGCTCCTGAAATAGAAAAGAAAGTTGTCGAGATGGCTAAAAAGGCCTATCCTGCGGCTCAACACTATTCTCAAAAGCTCGGCATTCCCATTTCATTAGTTCTAGCTCTTGTCGTCTCTGGTGCAATCGGTGGTCCTGCTGCTGTTCCTCTAACGTTGGTGACATACCTTGTAAGAAAGCCTCTCTTGAAATTGGCTGGTAAGGGATTTGATATTGGTGCGGAGGCACTTGGGGTAGGACCAAAGAAGCCAGGAGAAGAACCTGTTCCTGCGGAAGTTGTTCCAGAACCGCGAATGGTTCAAGGAAAATACGGAAGGACATTGATGCCAACAGGGACCTCGGCTTACGGGGTAGCCGAAGCCTTACTTTATGAGGCCGCTTTGTACAATTTATATGACGAAGCTTTTGGCGATTGGATGAAGAAGATTGGCGGTATGGCAGGTAAAGGTATAGGAGCGGCTGTCGGAACAGGTCGTCGTTATGTGGGTGCCTTGGCGAATATTGTGAAAACCAATGTCGGTGCCATGATAAAGTTTGCTCGCAAGAATCCCGTAACAGTTGTCAAAGGTTTATTCCTCATCGCAGTAGGTGCGGCCATCGGTTATGGTGTCAGAAGTCTTATTCAACAATCAACGCAGGCTATTTCCGCTGTAGCTGAGGGGGCGGGTAATGCTGCTCCTGCTGGAGAGATTGAAGAAGTGGCAAGTCAGGTTGGGGTCGAAGGGGCCGGGGCCGGTGCTGATGTGGCTAGTACTATAGAAATAGGCGGCGGTCAATCCATTCCTGTGGAAGCTGGGCAGTCACCTATTGAAGCACTAACACAGTATAAACAAACTCTAGCAGATCTAGGACAACCAGTTCCGCCAGGAATCGATCAGGCTATTGCATATCAACAAAATTTGACTGGTATGGGGGGTGCCGCTGCGGGACAGGCCATTCTTGACCAACCACCAGTGCCCGGTGGTTCTACTGGATTGTCGCCGCAAGCTGCTGGCGAGATGGGATTATCGCCCGCCACTCAACAAGCTATCGCAAACGCACAAGGTATGAGCGATTTCCAAATGCAAAAAATGGGCATTGATCCTCTCATGGACCCATTGCATCCGGCTCACGGAGGAAGTCTTGGAAATTACATGAAGTGGAGTCGAGGCAGATAATTGTGTTTTAGCACTCATTTAATACATGAGATTAGATGGCATCGTATATCTGGCTTGGGGCGAAAAAGACATCCAATTTGCCGAGGAATCTTCGGCTTCTGTAAAAGCATTAGGCTATAACACCTGCCTCATTACCCCAGACGCATATTCTTCGAAAGAATTCAATCTCATTATCCGTAAAGACTTGGATATTTCGAGCGGCCTTGCTAGAAAAGCTTTGATGTATGATATCGCACCATTCGATACGAATCTGTTTCTAGATAACGACACGTTAGCATTTGATGACTTGGATTTTGGGTTTAGGCAGGCTGATCGGTGGCATATTTGTGTGTGTATTGCACCATCTCCGTGTCTCTCTTATTCATGGAGAATTCACGCTAAAGAAGAGGGAATGTCATTAGACTACATACAATATAATTCAGGTGTTGTCTTCTTCAAAAAAAGCAATGAGGCACAAAAGGTATTTGACAGATGGAAATCAATGGTGATCGAAACAGAAGCAAAGTGGGACCAACATTTGTTCTCCTATGCTTTTCATCGGGAACAATTTAATCCATTTGTTTTGCCAGTAAATTGGAATTATCGACCGCAGAAAGGAATTGTTCCGGTGAATGGGCCTATAAGAATTCTTCATTGTAAAGAAGACGAAATCGAGGATAGATCGCGATTTGTTGATGCAATACAAAAACACAATAAAATAGCTAAGAGTGGAGGGCGAAAATCTTTTTCATTCAAGTAGGGGCACATACCGGACGAACTGCCAACGATCATGTGAACAAGCGAATTAAACGGGGTTGGTCAGGCATTATGATTGAGCCTGTTCGCTATCTTTTTGAAAGACTCGTATCTTTCAATGTTGGAAACGATAGGTTGATTTTTGAGAATGTAGCTATTGATGTGAAGCCAGGAAAACGAACCCTTTACAGAATTGATGAAACTAGGTTGGGAGGATTGCCACCATTTGCGGATCAATTGGGGACATTTTTGCCAGAGTTGATTGAAATGCGTCCATTTGCAGATCGAATGATCGAAGAAGAGGTGGAATGTATTACATTCGATCAACTCATCGAAAAACACAACGTCAAAAAAGTAGATTTGCTCGCCATCGATGTGGAGGGAATGGATTACGCAATTCTGCGTACTTTTCCTTTCGACAAAATGAAACCACAACGAGTAATCTACGAAGTAAAACACCTATCACAAGATGATAAACAAGCGTCACTTCTTTTCATTCAAGAGCGTGGCTACACCGAAATCTCCGAGATAAAGGGCGATATTTTTGCTACACTCGGAACCACCAAGACTTCCAACGCGGCTCGTCTGTTGTGATATTCAATTCTAGGTTGTGTTTTTTAACAAATTCATCTACTGCTCTTTTCACATCAAATCCGCCGAATTTCTTCGCGTTGATATAATCATGTCCAGATAGAATGCCGCCTCTTCTGACCTTCGGGAACCAAATCTCAAGATCTTGCTTAATGTAGTCGTAAGTGTGTACTGCATCGAGATAAATGAAGTCGAACGAGCCATCTTCAAACACTTGACAGGCTTCTGCTGATGTCATTCTGAAAACATGCGGGAATTCTTTAGAAACCTTCTCGTATCTTTTGTCGTGTTCTTCCTGTGAGACTGTATCTGTCCCGCACTCGTAGTGTAGCCAAGGATCTACAAGATAAATTTTGCTTAGGCAAGACTTATGTAAAATTCGCGAAAACTTACCTTCTTTAACTCCGATTTCTGCTCCAATTCCGCGAAGATTGTATCTGTTAATAAGATCTGGGAATTGTTCTCTAGATGATATGTGCATAATCTCTTGTAACTTGAGTTGTCTCAGTCTTTTCGTCTGGTTGGCAAGTACCATCTTTACACTTGTCACATCCTAAACAAAGCACTATCAACATCGTGAAAAACATGGCTAGTAGCCATCCAACGACAATAACGGCAACAATTCCAAGCAGTTTTTTCATTAAGGCCCCAATTACGGTAGATCGCTGATGATTTCTGGTTCCATGTTGAGATCGGGATGAGATTCGGGTTCGGGAGGCTGGACATTGTTTTTAGGAATGTCATACCTTTCGTTAAGGGGATCGCGAACAAAAGCCCCGATTTCAACTAAACTCTTGGTAATGATTAGCTGTCGATTTTGTGGAAAGTCCCCTTCGACAGCTACACCAAATTCAAAGGTTCCGACTTCCGTCATTCTAACTGAAACGATCTGGGCTGTTGGGGGAAGATCCATTAACGCCCCCAAAAACTGCGGAGTTAGACTTAATCTGATTACTTCCATTATTTTTCCTTGGTTTGTTTTATCTCTTCTGATCTATCAAAGAGTTTGAAGCTAATTTTGGATGGCCTCATTTCATAGACAAATTCCAAAACATCCCAAACTCGAAATTCGGCACAGGAGTACACATCTATTTGTGCCAAGGGAGGATCTTCTTTATCCCAAATATGCATGGCACAATGACTTGTCTCAATCATTGCTATAACCGCGATGCCCTGATTGTTTTCCTTTTCGACATAATCGCAATGTGGTCCTCCATGCTCTGTAATTTTCATTCCTATTTCGGCAACGAGTCGCTTCATCCAATCGATAGCTACCTCTCTATCGACAATAGGCTTCTTGACTTCCGCTCGAATCAAAACGTGTTTATGTGCAGGCATTATTCCTCCGCTATTGATCTTCCAATCATTCTTTCCCAATCCCTGTCGGATCGAACCTCCAAATTTTTCTTCCATGCTGCCAACATAAGTGTTGGCTCTACGCCAAGTTCTTTGGCTGTTGCTATAAGGGCATTAAGGTCTTTTGGGAAACATACGCCACCCCATCCGGCAATCCCATCGGGACCTGGGACCGCCCAGTGGGAATTGCCTAAACGATTGTCCTTTCTGGCATACTCGATTACTTTATCGTAGTCCACTTCCAATTTATCGCAAATTTGCTTAATTTCATTCGCAAAGCTAACTTTAGTTGCTAGAAAACAATTGGTAACATATTTAACAAGTTCGGCAATTGTGGAACTAGTTTTCGTAGTGGGGACATTCGGATAGGCAGTTGCATACATCTGCTTAACCACATTTGTGGCAGGTCGAGGTCCCCCGATGATAATGCGATCTTGGTTCTTGAAATCCTCAACCGCATTTCTCTCCGTCAAAAACTCAGGATTAAAACATACCTGAACATTCTCGGCCTTCTCATTAAGGGCCTCGGTTGTACCAGGAGGAATGGTCGATTTGATAACGACGACGCGTAGTAAGCCCATTTTCTTGACGGCGGCATCGATCTCCATGACAACAGATTCGACTATGCTCGTATCGCAAGATCCGTCTTTTTTCATAGGAGTGGGTACGCAGACAAAGATCGGTCCATCCGAATACTTAGCGACATAGTAAATGTCTCCCTCATTCCCTTGTTCCTTGTCGTCTTTAATCCACTCTAGATAGGAACACACATAAATATCGTGCTTAGGATCAATGTGACGGTTTCTATCCCATGTTTCCCAGGCTTTTGCCTTGTCCCAGGCCACAATGTCGAAGGCATGTTTCATCCCCTCAAAAATAGCCCCGCCTACGAATCCTTTGCCAATTATACCGATAGTTTTCATGTAAAACCCTCCTAAATAATGGGAGTAAAAACGGAGGAAAAATGAAAACCTTCAAAGAGTGGCTAAATGACAGAGCAGAGGTGGATGAGAGCGAAATTGATCGCCTTTATGATAAATCCCGTATTTCCGTCGAATTGGTCAAAATGTACAAACCTGAACTCCTGCACAATGTCTCTACGATAGCCTCTCTAACCGGACCACATGTGACCCGTGCCTATGGACTATACAATTCCGGCGAAAATCAAGACCTAATTGATCCCACTGAGGAGCAAAGACTAATCTGGAGAAGTGGCGGGCGGTTGTCAAAAGAGAAATTAAAAGACATTCAACCCGAGATTTTAAGACAATACTATCCAGAATTGGATATGAGGAAGATCAATCCTGGGGATACGATTCATGTCAATATCCCCAAAATCCTAAGAGATCCGAAAGTCGAATCGGATTACGACGCAGTAGTACAAATTGCGTCCACCATCGTCCATGAATGTACTCATGACGACGAATTCAGGAAGAGAAATCAGACCTCAGAATTCGGCCCCGAGAAAGAACAGCAAATGTTTTCCCAGTGGCTTGATACGCCTCAAGTTCAAGACCATATTCAGAGAAGACTACAGCAATTTGGGGTCAGATAGGGCTATTTGTAGCCCATAGTGATGTCCTGGAGGGGGGCGAGTCGATCACCTCGGCCCCGAGGTAACGGGCCGTCAAGATTAGCCAGTGCTTTAGCTATGTGATGATCCCCAGAAGCATAAGCACGAATTCTAGCTCGCCAAAAAGCAACGTCTAGGTCCATCCATTCACCGCCCCAAGAGTATGGCAAGCGAGCTTCGTTGTTGGGATATTCGCCCTCATAGATCACAAGGCAAAGTTCTTGAGGATCAATTGCAGGACAACCTGCTCGTTGGGCTATCCTGATCGCTTCGCCGCCAAAAGTGATGATTTTTCCTCTGGATTCGGGTCCGGTTCCGGTTGCAAGATCCATGATTTTGTTGCATAGCTCATGAAAATCACGATAGCCGTATATTACACAGTACCCCTTATAATTGAGATTATAATTGAGATGAAGCTCCCAACAAATAGGATCGTCAGTGCCTTGACATCCAGCAAGAAGGGGTTCAGGCTCAGTCTTGGATTCAGGCAGAATCGATAATGGAAAGACCGCTGCCGCTGGAACAGCGGCAGCGGTCCCTAGAAACTCTCTTCGGTTCATTTGTTGATCTCTTCGGTTCATTTGTTGATCTCTCTTTCGATCTCCTTTTTCTCTTTTTTGAGATCTTCTACGGGCTCTTCAATTCCTTTGATGCCCTTCTTAAACTCCATGATGCCTTCACCGAGTCCTTTCATTACTTTCGGCAGTCGGGGACCGAATAGAAGGACGGCAATTATGCCGATGACAATCATTTCCATCGGCCCAGGCATTCCAATCCAAGCGTACATGTTATTCCTCCTATGATTTGGCCGTAGTGGCTTCTTTAACGGGAATCATTGCTATGCAAAGGAACGAAAATCCGGGGCAAATGACGAGTTTGCCGTCTATATTTTTTCCGTTGCCCATCCCTCCAGTCCTAAAAGCGTAAGAATCCAACCCCTCATTTCGTAGCAATTGCTTCATCCGACGCCCCTGCGGTGTATCGAGGACCCTTACATCTCCCCAAAGCCATTTCCCAGTACAATAGTCATTGTTTCGGGCAATCCTGAGATGCGAGACGTTGAAAGCAACATCTTTCAACGAAGCGTTTCCATCTGAGAACCCTATTCCGCCCAACAAAGTTCCGTTTGGTAGCTTGTCGATAGCTTTTTGTACTACAGCGGCGGGATAAACTCGCTCATTGGTGTTCACTTGATCGACCGGAAGAAGTGCCACAGAGAATGGCCCACCGCGAGAGATCATTTCATCTGTGCTTTCCTCCGCCGCGAAACCAAAGCCAGCGTTAGTGTGCGGCAGAAAAAAGTACGATAGAGGAAGGGTTGCCATTCCTTCTAAAAATTCTCTTCTCAACATTTTATATCCTCTGGGTACGGTGTACTAGACAGTTTTCGGAACAATCCAACTGTGCCCGCGATTTCCATCGCAGGTGCAAATCCCTCAGAATTGCGTCTTTGAGTTAAATTATGCTCCTTTCGGGGCACCACAGTTTCGGCATTCAGTTTCTTTTTTGGTGAATATGCTGTCGCAGTATTCACACTTAGATTGAGGTCTTTGCGGAGAAGGCCTCGGCGGTCGCGGCAGTCGTGGCGGGATATGGATACCCATTAGACTGTTTCTATTTCTGGCTCTGGTTCGACATCGAAAGGCAGATTCTTTACCCAGCTTCGGAGGTCTTTAGGACTATTGATATTAGGGTTTTGACGCCTTGCCTGATGAACGGTGTGAATAAACATCGGCATAAGATCATCTTGTAGATCGATCTCCAGATTGAACAGGTATCCTTTGGCGATCTCCTCGTCACTTCTCCTTCTCATTTTTCGGTCCTTCGACTCGTTTCACTTTACTGGTTGGGACACTGATTTTGTGCCCTTTATCCAGAATAGGTTTTGGTAATGTGATAGCGGCGACTCTGTTACTCTCTCCAGAGTATTCCACTTCGAGCCATGCTCGTTGCGGATCGGTGTTATCAATCAGAGTAACATAGTGTTTTGGAACAGCTAGCTTAAACTCGGTGTCATCTTGAAGCCAGCTTTTAATTGTGCATTGCCCCTTCTTCTCTCCAATAACTTCGCAAAGTAGAAAAGCTCGTTCGTTCATTTGTCCTCCGGTTCTGTTAAAACCTCTACTCCGTTCTCAGTGACAAGCAAAGTATGCTCATACTGAGCGGATAGTTTAGCATCTATTGTCGTCGCTGTCCACCCGTCTGATCCGATTACCACCTCCGGTTGGCCTATGTTTATCATCGGTTCGATTGTAAAGACCATTCCAGGGTACATTACCACCCCGTCATCGGGGGAGTCGGCTGTGTGGCAAATTTGTGGCGGTTCGTGAAATTTGATCCCCACGCCATGCCCGCAAAATTGGTGAACAACTCCGTATCCCAGGCCTTCCGCATACTTCGCGATTTCATATCCAATCCGGCCTGTTTTTTCTCCTGGCACGACATTTTCAATACCGATATCGAGGCACCGCTTCGTCACATCGAGTAGGGCTTGTGCCTTTTTGGTGATTTTCCCCACAGTGTACATTCTGCTTGTATCGCCATAGAATGAATCAAGTATTGTTGTGACATCGATATTGAGAATATCTCCTTCTTTCAATTTCCGATTTCCTGGTATCCCGTGGCAAACTACTTCGTTTAGACTAATGCAGGTTTCCTTGGGATAACCAAGATAGTTCAATGGAGCGGAAATAGCACCATTTTCCGTAATGAACTCCGACATACGCTGATTAAGTTCTTCTGTCGTCACTCCTGCGATCACGAATTCCTCAATCACGTCGAGTGTTTTAGCTGCCAATTTGCAGCTACGGCGGATGCCATTTATTTGCCTCTCGCTCTTGATAACTATCATTGCCTTATTAGAGTCCATTCCTGGGGAAAACGGGGCTCTAGACTATTGATTATAGTCCAAAATCCCACGATGTAAATCAATCCTTCCCGATACTTTGCCAGGATTTCTGATCTTGCCAGCGACGAGGAAGCGGTATTGCTCTTGTCTGTGCTGGGTCGTTGGACGCAGGGGCACACTTATGACAGAGAAACTTAGCGGAGAGAACTCTCTCGGCGGGATCTCCGCATTTTTCACAAATCTTGCCCTCGAATGCCTCGCGAACCATAGCCTTGGTTCGTTCGGCTAGGGCAATAGAATACTCTTTCTCTTTCTTGACTTTGCCCATTTCTGACCCCCATATGAATGGTTTACTCATCTCTATCAGAAAATTTATGAAATGTCAATAAGAAGTTTCCATCATTTAAGTTGGGAGGTTTGGGAGAATTTGCTAAGTTTCTCTACCAAAGCTATTGACGGCAAGGCATCCAATGGTCCGAAGCCCCTTCCTTCCAAAATTTGACTATACGCCCGCGTGTGTAGATCCGCGAAAACCTTATCGAAGCGATATTCTTTGCCGCCGATGGTCAGCAAGCGATGGGTGTTGCTATTGTCTGGAAGATCTTTTCGATCAAGGGACAAGAACCAATTCACATTGGCGGTATCGAGTAAGAGTCCTCCCTTTGCTTTTGTGTCGGATTTCATTTCAACCGAATAGTCCTTTACCGATCCAAATAGCCAAATCAAAATATCGAAAAGATGGATTCCGATATTCATCAAAATTCCACCTGAGCGGTTTTTGTCACCTTTCCAAGATTCGTAGTACCAAGGCCCTCTTGGAGTAATGTACCTCATTGTCACGTCGAATTGTTGGCAAGATTTTATTTCTTTCTTAATCTCAAGCATCATTGGAGAGATTCGAAGCTGCAAAATCACATTGATCTTCTTGTTGGTTTGTTTTTCCATCGCGGCGAGGGTATCGGCAAGATGAGCGGTCGTCGTCAGCGGCTTTTCGCATATTACATTGGCCCCTCGACCCATTGCGTTTATACAGTGAAGATAATGGCAATTATTGGGTGTGCATATCGACACATAATCAACTGGATTTTCTTTTAACCAATCCCAAAAACCATGTATGTTTGTGAAGAATTGGCAATCTGGAAAGTAGGTATCAAGAATGCCAACTGAATCCCACGTATCAGCAGCAGCTACAAGTTCATTGCCGGTTTCCTTAATGGCTTTCATGTGTCTAGGAGCCACATACCCTGCTGCCCCGATTAGTGCAAACTTCATATAATTCCTTGGTTACACTATAATAGAAATGACATGTTAATACACCCATCATCTTTTGTAGAAGATTCGGCAAAAATCGGCACGGGGACAAAAATCTGGCATTTTTGCCACGTCGATAGAAATGCGAATATCGGTAAAAACTGCACCTTGGGACAGGGCTGCTACGTGGGTCCAGGTGTCTCGATAGGGAACAACGTTAAAATACAGAACAACGTCAGCGTATTTGAAGGCGTAATTATACAAGACGACGTATTCATCGGACCCTCCGTAGTCTTCACGAATGTTAAAATGCCCAGAGCATTCAAGAAAGCAGACAAATACGAAATCACGGTAATATGCAAGGGAGCCACTATCGGAGCAAATGCTACGATTCTATGTGGACTCACTATTGGAGAGTATTCTCTTGTTGGGGCCGGATCAGTTGTCACGAAAAACGTTGCCCCTAATTTTTTGGTTTATGGGAATCCCGCAACACCACAGTCATGGACCGATAATGCTGGAGAGATAGTATGCCCCAAATAATCCGGGATCTTTTTGAACAAGAGTTCGCCAAACAGTTTGAGGTAGAACATGCAATAGCGGTAAACAGCGGAACTTCGGCTCTTATCGCTACTCTCTGTTCTATGGACTTAAATGGCGGCGAAGTCATTACTACACCATTCACTTTTGCCGCAACGACGAGTTCTATAATCCAGGCAGGCGGGATACCCGTCTTTGTGGATATTCATCCCCGTGATAGTTTGATTGACACATATAAGATTAGAGATGCGATTACCGAAAAAACAAGAGCCATTCTTCCAGTACATTTGTTCGGAAGAGCATGTACTATGAATCACATCATGGAAATCGCTGATGAGTATGATCTTGTAGTTATCGAGGATACCGCTCAGGCATTCGGAGCAACACTACCTTATCGGACGCAATTCCTGGGAACTGTCGGGGACGCGGGATGTTTTAGTTTCTACAAAACGAAAAATTTCTCCACTTTCGAAGGCGGAATGATTGCCGTCAAAGAAAATTCCAAACTTGATGCCGATAAAATCAGACGTATTGCGAGTCCAACAGCCAACAAGCCCGACTTTCAAGAACTAGGCTATAATTTCCGAATGCCCGAACCTTGTGCTTTAATTGGATATGAAAAACTTAAAATGCATAAGGATTCTTGGTGGAGTGAATTGGGAAGTTACGACGAAAAAGACGGCTTCTATCCTTACGTCACCTACAATCTGCCGTTCTGTAAAGAACGGGGGATTACCGGCGACTGCCCTATAGCGGAGAAATTAGCTCAAGATATCAAGGCTTCACAGGAATCGTGAAATCTAAAAGACCAACATCCTTCATTGCCGCTTCGGTGAGCAATGGCTGGAATTTTGCGATCATATCATCAACAGCAAAATTCATCTGATCTTTCGCCATCTTCATGAACACTTTCGGAATGGGTCTTGACAATTTGGCGTAAATTGTCGTTCTGATTTCAGTTTTATCCCCATGCGGAACAATCCAGATTTCTTGATCCCAATCCGTGACTCCGACCTTTAGTGGCCGATCCAGATTTGACTTGGCATATATTTCATCAGACCGAAGAGAAATTTCTTGCTTCATGTGTATTGTTTCCCTTGGGAAGTCCAACTTGGCTACAATAAGCATCGTTCCATTGTATTCCCAAGATGTCATCAATGGCCTCTGAATTAAAAAGTCGTGTTCGACCCATTCCTTGGAAATCAGTTTTGCTCCATGCGACTCTAAAATTTCAGTAACAAGATCTTGATTAAACAGCACCCGACGCACCTCTTTGAAGTTTCTATCAACTACGAAGCTATGCTCGCGATAGACCTCTACCGTGCGAGTCGGAGTGAAGATTCCAAACAGAATAAGGGATGTCACAACAAAAACAACTATACCAAAAAGAATATTCTTCATTCATCCTCCTTCGGACGCGTAGGAATCCAGGGATGGAAATCTCCTTCGGGCATTTTCCATCGCTCTCTAATCTCTTTGATTTTCTCCGCCTCCCTCTTAATCTGGCTCACATAACTCCTGAGAACTACCAGGAAGACCCATATGCCAGTACAGATGAGCCACAAAACCCAATTCCCAATTTCCAACCTATAAGATAGCACGCAGATTATGAGCGACATAATGGCGAGAACAAATGCCCTTTTTACAGATGTGCCTCTCTTAAATATGTCCACGAAAATCAAAGCAACCGCACATGTCATCAAAATCAAGAGGAATGCTTGCATAATTAGCTCCTATTTCTAGCTTAATAGAGCTATATTCACAGAATTATCTGAGATGCCAATGGCAAGATATGTAATCATATTCGCGGTGGGAGCTTAAATCTCTGGCATTTTTCCAGTTCAAGAACCTGATTTTAATATCTTGGCGGTGGTTATTTAACATGTAGTGGAAATATATCTCGTATTCGGATGCCCCTTGCCAGTTGGGATGTTCTACCTTCTCCAAAAACACTTTCCAGAACTCTTTTTTGTGGTAATTTTCCACTAAATCGAACAATTCTTTAATGTACTTTTGCTCGAACATCATATGATGGCTGATACCAGATAGATCGTATAGCTTCTCTAGCGAAGGGTGCATTTTTCTCATATGAACGAAATCAGGATTTTGGCATCGGGTCCCTGGATTAAAAAGAGGTTTCCCGTCATGAATGAAATTGGTCGGCCTCAGAAAATACGTGTCGCTATCCACAACCAAATATCTGTCGAGCATCTCGGGGACAAGAAATCCCACATATAGCTTTAATAGTTGTTGAAGATACCATCCGTTTCTGCGTTGTTTGCCATGATAATGGATAACATCTTCTATCGAGAATGGAAAGAGGCTCTCAGGGATCGTGATACACCCATCAAGTTCAATCCCTGGGTCATGGGGGACGATGTAAATATTTCGATATCCAACGACGTTTCTCTTGGTGTATTCTATTTGGTTTTCCAAGTGTTCAACGTCTTTAGGGCCTATCGGTGTCACTATGTCGAAACAATGACGATTAGAATGGATGAATAACATTATGAAAAGTGAGGCACAAGGCGGGATGACCAAACGGGTTCTTTAGATCCGTTTTTTCGCGGCCCCTGTTGGCATTGCCATAAGTGCCTCACACTGTATTTATGTGGCATTAAGACGAAATCTAAAACATCTGTCTGAGGCAGAACCCCTAAGTTGCTCTATAGCCAACATCCGTTTTTCCACCATCTTTGTATCATTTGTGATAGTGGAAATATAGGCAGGCCAATCTCGCCCAAGCCTTTGTTTGGTGGTCGTTCTATCAAATACGATATCCGTTTCAACAGGAACCGTTTGCTTCAATATAACGTCCTCGCTCATCACATTGACGTTGTATTTACGCATCACCTGGACGGTGTATCCGTCTTCCTGAGCTACGACGCATCCATAGTCCATATCAGTCCTCCTATTCTTATGTAGATTTTTTTTGATGAATTCGTTATACTCTCCATTATTCCGAGCCTTAGAATACAGAACAATAATCCAATTTGGAGGACAAATCAATGTTAGAAACTGCTTTAGGGCTTTTTGCCCTCGGAACCGTCTGGTTTTGGCTACTCTTTGTGGGTAGCTCAATAGCCATTATCGCCTTCCTGGAGAATGAGAAGGCATGGGCATCAACCGTTACCTTCGTCCTGACCGTCGCCGCAATGATTGGTCTAGGAAACATGGGATTTCTAGGATGGGTGCTAGGCCACCCCCTAGAATTGTTAATAGCTGCGTTGCTATATTTCGTGCTGGGCACGATCTACGGGGTGGTAAAATGGTGGCTCTTTGTGACGAACATCAAAGAACGCTATATTGAAGAGAAAGCTAAATTCATAGAGGAACTTGAGGAAAATATCAGAACATTTGAGAAAAATCGGACTAATTCTCTGGGGCATACCATCCAAAGGAACCTCAATGATGAAGCCTTTTTCAATGACGCAAAGCAAACCGTAGCCACCGGCAAACTTGTCGGAAAAATCATCGACTACTGGCGAGAACATGTTAATGAATATGACGAAGAGTGTAGAAGACCATATCCTAACCGCAGCGTTCCAGACTACAAAAAACGCATTACCAAACCACTGGTAAGGAACCACAAAGGCCGAGTTATCGCCTGGATGAGCTACTGGCCGTGGAGTCTGTTCTGGACGATCTTGAATGATCCCATCCGACGACTCATGCGACGTATTTACTACAGAATCAAAGGCATCCTTCAAGGAATCTCGGATCGAGTCTTCAAGGATATCGACGCTGAGTTGGCCGATCCCGTAGAAAAGAAAGAAGAAACCGAGTAGGTTTGTTCTCCATAAAAACCCTCTCGCCCGCATGGGCGAGAGGGTTTTTTTATTGGCACACCCTAAATACTCATGAGGTAAGCCATGAAGACATTCCTAAAATTTATTAAGGCCCAAGGTTCGGGTATCGAAAAGGCCAAATCCACCGTCGAGATTCTACAAGAAGTTCTGGGACTTCTAAAGGGCCAATATTGGAACTACTGGACAAGTCATTGGCAGGCGAAGGGGGATGATTACTACGGTAACCATTTGCTTTTCCAGAGACTTTACGAAGGAATGCAAGAGGAAATTGACACTTTGGCAGAAAAGATTGTAGGCTACTTCGGGGAAGAACAAGTGGAAAATACGATCATATCCGAAAAAATGGAAAGCTGGCTCCAAAAGTGGAATGAGACAAGAGATCTAATGGATCGGGCAATCCAAACCGAACAGGATATGCAGAATGTCTTTAAGGCCGCTTATGAAAAACTCAAGGATGCCAACGACATATCGCTAGGTCTGGATGACTTTTTGATGGCAACCGCCAACGCACACGAAACAAACCTCTACCTCTTGCAGCAGGCCAACAAGAAATGAATTTCAGGAAATGGCTAGAGGGAATGACGGCAGGGGAATTTTTACGAGATGCCCCCAATAAGGCCTACGAGCAAGGTGTGCGTGATGCCCAAGACGACAATTACAATCCTCCTTTTGTCAATTCACAACTATCTGCTTCCCGCAAAGAGAGCTACATCGAGGGATGGCGAGCTATGGGAAAGAGAATCCCAGAAGGCAAAGATCGAACGTGGTATCGCGACAGATTAAGGCTCAAGCAATACCGAAAGCAAACCGGCGAGCGTATGATCGATATTAGGGTGTCGGATGACCCTAAATGGGATGATCCCGATTATGATCCAGAAGTAGGCTAGGCGGCATAATTCCATCGTTTTCGCACTCGCCACCTCTTGCATTCCGCAATTACTTCCGCATCGATCTCTTTGTTGATCTCCTCTGCCATAACTGCTGCCAATTCTTTTTCGGCATTGAGATTGTGTATGGACCTGAGATCTTGTGCGGCCTCGTATGACCAAACCCTTATTCTCCTGGTTTCTACTTCTACGGTGACGGGTTTCTTAACATGCCGATGGTAAGTCTCTTTGATGACCGGAGAAGAAGCCGGAACCGGAACCACAATTGCCGCAGCGGCTCCCATTAGAGTCTTAAGGAAATCTCGTCGTCTCATACTTCAACTCCTTTGGGCTCTTGCTTCAACAAATTGACCGAAACCATGCTCGCCGCGACGAACATTCCAGAGTTTCCAAGAATTCACGTCGGTTCATTGTACTTCTTTCGGTTTTCCGTAATAGTGTTTCCTATACCACTCTTCGCCGCCTTCGCTAAAAACGAGGCATCGCCTACTATCCAGTTCAAATACTTGCATGTCAATAAGAATCCAAATCGTTTCTTTCGCTGTCAAATCATCGTGTCCCTTTTTCATGGCGAATTTGACCATTTTCCAAAAACGCATAGGGCCTTTTTTGCTGAGTCTGTCCACCATCATATCTTTTATCGGGCCAAAATCCTCGGGTGGCCCAGGTGGCAACCAACCACAATTAGGGCATACGAAAATAGTCATTTGTTCCAGTTCCTATCAAGAATGATGGCTCCAATCAGGGCGATGATACAGCCGCCCATGAAAAACAACGTGGCGGATCTTCCCATCTCCATAACGGTATTTGACATAAGCGAGCCGCCGACTACGAGCAAATAAAGCCCCCATATCCTGCCGTTGTTATACGATTTTTGCATGTCGCCTCCTGTATTGTTGCCTCAAACGGCACATCATGATTGTACTGAAATAGTTATGGGCCTTCGCTTTTCCGTTGTATTTTCCAAGCTTCTCGAAGGCTATATTCACACATTCGTAGGTGGCCTCTTCCTCTGTGTCGGAATCGAGATGCATAAACATTCGTATTAGAACCCTCGCCAGATGCTCAAAAGCTTCGGTTAATTCCTCGCTAGGAGGAAAATCAAATTGATGTTCCTCTACGAGTTCTTGAAAATGATCCAACCATTCCCGACTGAGAGGCCCTTCGGGTTCTGGTTGATCGGTAAGTAAAAGAGTCGCTGCGGCGGGAGCCGCCGCAGCGACTCCTAGAAATTCTCGTCGTTTCATCATTCATCCTGCTGATGGAAGGATTTGGAATAAAGTAGGTGCATAACCTGGAAATTCTGGGTGGTATCCGAGAGGGGTGATTTCTTTAGTCAGAACATCCTCGCATTCTACCTTCAACATATCTTCATCTAAATATGGTTCGGAACGTACCACATAGACGTTGTTTCCGTATGAATCCTCTTCAAGGATCACCATTTCCGGTTTCAGGGCTTCTAGTTCTATTGGGATCATTCGGGCTCTTCACTCCATTCCTTTATTTGTATTTCCGCATCAGCGATCAATTTTTCCATCGTGTATCCGTAATGATCTAATGTTGGCTGAATGAACTTGTCGATATATTCGGGTCCGAATTCCTTATCGAACATACTGTCGTTTTCTATTCGGCCCGTATAAACACAAACCATTTCTTGCCAGGGCAGTATGTGTTTACTGCGGCAATTATCACAGATACATCGGGAAAACGGCCCGACAGGAGAAGATGTGCAGATGCCTTGATCGCTCCCACAGGCACCACATTTCCCGCGAATTAGGTTGCCGTCCTTATCAAGTCCCCTTGCCATGCTGCTCCTTCAAATAGTAGACGAGGCCATTAGATTGTGGTAGTGGCTCAACCTGAACGATCTTTTTTATAATCTCGTTCGTGCGAAGAGGTTGATAAGGCAAAGGAAAGGCCATTTGACTGAAACGGACTTCGCCACTAAACATATCCCCGTTCAGGTTCATCTGTTGATTCTTGAGCAATATCGCGGTAATTTGCTCTGTGCCGAGTTCAGCGACTTCCTTTTTCGGTTTCGGAAGAATCGCCTTCACCGGACAAAGAATTGCAGCGATAGCTAATCCGAGAAAACTTCTACGTTCCATGTCTTCTCCTAAGTCATTTCGGGCATTTTAGCGAAATCTCAGAATTGCATCAAGGGGAGTAAATATTGGTAAGGAGTCAATATGAGAACTTTTCGAGAATTCATGGATCATATGGAGGGGTGCCTCAGACCGGGCGATATGGATCACGGGCCGGATATCCGAAAAGCACAAAAAGTCGTCCCGATTTTCGTCATGAGCGTCAATAAAGGTGCCCAAACGCTGCCCCGAAACATCTTCGACCCCATGAAAATGATGTTAAATACGCTGGAAGGCCCGATGCGATGTGGGAATGACGACTATTTGGCCCACGACCGGAAGAAAGCGTATTGGGTGATTAAGAAAAGCCAATTGGATGATTATCTTCCTATCGACAATCCATGCCAGCGGTTAGCGAGACAGGGATGGGATGCCGTCATGCCCAATCAGCCCGTGAGAGCATGGAAGATAAAACGACCATTCAGAGTCAGGACGCGGCGGGGAATTCAAGAAAGTGAGCCCAACGGCGGAATGATGGTGCAGAAACATTCTGACCCGGATGATGTGTGGATTGTCACCTTCGGTAATTGGGATAATTACAAAGTGCTAGAATGAACTTCAAAGAGTGGCTAATAGAACAAGAAATCCAAGAAGGTTGGAAAGATTGGCTCGCGGGCGGACTTGTCGGAGCAACTGCTCTGGGCACTGCGGCTGGGCTACCATTAGGCCACAAAGCATATCGTCATCTAGATCCCAAAAGACCCGGCATGATGAAAACTCTTTCCCAATGGGATAAAGATGTGAAATCTCCTAGAAGACTAGCGTCCAGGCAATTCTGGGAATTTGGCCCTTGGAAAACGTATAAAATTCGTACCAAGGGTGAAGCTGCCAAAATAGAGGCGGCAAAAGATTGGGCGAAAGACCATTTCCATGTCTCAGACGAAGATATCCACGTAGTCAAAGCATCAGACTATCTCAAGGGAATGTGGGGAGACGATTGGGAAGAAGTCTTACAACAAGCAAAAACCCATCCTGGGAGAAAGGCTCCTTGGATACCAGATGTTGAGCGACTTGACGATCCCATTGTGCTTGTGAGATCCGACGATCCAACCGAAAAAGGAACACACGGAACTTGTAGAATTTTTGGTACAGGTAAAGACGCTATTTCGGTGTGTAGCGTCATCCCAGGACATTGGGGCCATACCCCCTCATCAAGAGAAGAATTAACACACGCAATGCAAGGAGATGTCCAAGGAAGAATCGGCAGAAAATATGAAAAAGAAGGCCTCGCAGATTTACTTAACTACACGGCCCAAACAGAAGAATTTTCGGCAAAATTGGCCGAACTCAAAAGACAATACTACCAGCATACAGGCAAAATAGCCCAAGATGCAAAGGAGCTATTTAATTGGGGAGTCAGAAACTACGATGACTTGCCAAGTAATGTGAAGACTGTGATTATTTTCTACTCAAATGCGTCAGGTAGAGAAGAAGAAAAAATCATTGATTTCGCCAATAGCATCCTCGGAGGACTCGTTAAAACCAAAGCCCCCTCAGTTGGCGATATAGTGTAAAAAAAAACCCTCATGCCTTTGGCATGAGGGTTTTTGTTAAAATCGGCTATCATTATTGATGCCGTGAATCTTTTTCTCCTTCTTCCCGGCCTTTTTGCGAAGAGTATTGCTCTTCTGCAAGAGATCATTCAATTCCTGCTTCTCTTTTTTGACAAGATCATGCCAATAATTGTAGTCCTTCTTTTCTCCAAGAGCAGCTTCCATGCGATTAGCAAGAGTCTGAACTTCCTCTACAAGACCCAGAAGGGGAGAATAGTTACGTGTCTTGTGGAGCTTGCGCATCTCCTCTAGCACGTCACAAAGATAACGCGTGGGCATAATTTACCTCCAGTCTAGGGTTACATGTCTCAGTACATGACCCATGACTGGCGGTGAAGCAGAGCTAGAAGGATTTTGAACATAGTATCTTTAAGACGCTCTCTGGGGCTTTTGGTTCACGGTTTTTTGTGATAAATAATCCAAGACCCCAGATTCCAGTAGCTTTCTGGTTCGGAATACAGGTTGTGTTTTTCCAGAATATCGGTCACAATCCCCTTCATGATATTCCCGCTGCCGGTGATGATTTTCGCGGGCAATTCGGCTAAAATCACGAATTCTTCGACCAATTTCTCGGCATCTTCGTGTTTTATGCCATGCAGATCGAGTTCTTCCATCATAAATATCCTTAAGATTGTCACCGAGATCATACAAGAAAATCCCGAACTACTCAAGAGGGAAGTCATGGCAAAGAAGAAAAAAGACAAAGAATACAAACCCAAAGCCTGGAAAGGCACGGTTCGTGCAATGATAACAAAGCACCCCGAAAAATTTGATCCCAAAGCCAGTGGTGAAGGACCAAAACTCAATCCCTACGCTGTTGCCACGGCTATGGCTAAAAAGGGCCATGAACCGCACTACAAATCCCAAAAGACTACCTTGAAGGGTAAACCAGTCAAAAAAGAAAAATATAAGGACGAAGATAAACCTAAGAAGAAAAAGAAGAAGAAAGGCTTCTTCTCAGAATGGTTAGAAAACAATCACCCAGAATTTTTTGAGACCAAAATGGGTCCTGGGGCTCCTCCGAAAAAGAGTCGTCAAACAAGACAGATAACTCCTCAACAACCAGGACCGCCAAAGCCAAAAGAGCCCAAAGAAGAAAAACCGGAAAAATGAATTTCAAACAATGGCTAGAAGTTAAAATTGAGCCTTGCGGCGAATGTTTTCGGTGGAGCTTCTCACAAATAACAAAGGATGATTCGGCAAAACTTGTTCACGGTCTTGTTACACCTCCTTTTAGCAATAAGCCTCCCTATTGGCACGCCTGGATCGAGAAAGGCGATCTCGTAAAAGATTGGCAAACAATGGAAGCTAAAATCGGAGGCAAATTTGCCGGAAAAGGATATCCCAAAAATCTTTTCTACGAATTGTATCAACCCAAAAATATTCGCAAATATTCCACTAGCAAAGCGATTGAAAAATGGGTACAATCTAAATCACCGGAACATCCCAACGGACACATGGGGCCTTGGTAAAAAAGGTGATAATATGATTATTGGCATACCAAAAGAAATTAAGGAAGACGAATATCGAGTTGGATTGCTGCCGATAGGAGCGGAAGAACTAATCCGCGCAGGCCATCATGTTTTAATTGAAAATAACGCTGGACTTGGATCGGGTTTGGCCAATAGAGATTACAACAATGCAGAAATTGTGAATAATGCGGAAGAAATTTTTGAACGAGCGGATATGATCGTTAAAGTTAAAGAACCACAAGAAAATGAATGCAAAATGCTTCGTAATGGTCAAATTATCTTCACATATCTTCACTTGGCTGCAAATGAACAACTTACAAAATTGCTGTGCGATTCGAGATGCACAGCAATTGGATATGAAACATTAGAAGAAAATGGACACCTACCACTTTTAACACCAATGAGTGAAGTGGCTGGAAGAATGAGTGTTCAAGAGGGAGCCAAATGCCTTGAATTACCACAAATGGGAAGAGGAATTTTATTAGGAGGTGTTCCTGGTGTAGAGCCAGCCCATGTCACAATTCTTGGAGGCGGAATTGTTGGAACAAATGCTGCGAAAATCGCCGCTGGATTGGGGGCCAATGTCGTTATTTTAGATATCGATATGAATAGATTAAGATACTTAGATGATGTAATGCCCGCAAATGTCACTGTTTTGTTCAGTGACAGACACACTATTCTCAAAGAAATTGCTCGGGCCGATCTCGTAATTGGGGCTGTTTTAATTCCAGGTGCTAAAGCCCCCAAGCTCATCAAAAAAAATGACTTAAAACTAATGAAATCCGGCAGCGTAATTGTTGATGTAGCAATTGACCAAGGAGGATGTGTAGAAACAAGTAGACCAACTACTCATAGCAATCCAACTTTTGCTGTCGATCCTAATGGATTGGACACTCATAGAGTGATACATTATTGTGTCACAAATATGCCGGGAGCAGTAGCCAGAACAAGCACTTTTGCATTGTGTAATGTAACTCTTCCTTGGGTACTTAAATTTGCAAACCAGGGATGTTACTCAATTTCCCGTGGCGTTCAAATTCATCAAGGCGAAATTGTCAATCGAGAAATCGCTAAAGCATTTGAAAGAATTTAACGAAAGCTATTTCAATTGGCGTCTTAAACGATATGAACGCTTTCCCTTTCCTCCAATTCCGGCACATACAATTTCAGGATCATCAACATCAGGATCTTTGCTTTTTTCTCGCACGCAAGCTTGATATTCTTTACAGCCTTTTTCTTCTGCTTTAGATTCTAAAAACTCACTAAATGATTTCATAATAATCCCTCTATGCTCTTTACAATTTGTTGAACTTCTGCCTCTTGTTTCGGAGAAAGTCTTTCTACACGTTTTATGTCCCACAACCCTCCCGCAAAGAGATTCTGTAATTTTCTCATCCGTGTGTTGATGTCTTGTTTTCTACGCCCGGAAATATCCCCCTTCATTACGCGGTCTACGATGACATCCTTTAACCGAAGCCATTCTTTGGCGGCTTGGTTTGTAAGATGTAATTCTTTAGCGGCCCGCATGGGATCGTGTCGGCCCGCTCTAGCTTCAAAGGCCTTATTTGTCTGTCTGCGGTAAAGGGCCTTCAAATCTTCAAGATGATATGTTTTACTGGAAACGATTTTTACGCTGGGGAGATCGTTCTCTACAATGAAGTATTCCCTTTCCCAAAAAGCATCGCTCCAAGATCGCTCAAGTACCTCTTTGGGTACTCTCAATTTGTAAATCGTCGCCTCCCGATAGTACATGGGAGATTCGTGATGTAGATAATTCGGACGATCAGGATCTTTTTGCCATGACTTGGGAGCCTTCATGGTGCCCTTTTTCCAAGTGACATAAGAAACAAACCAAGCTACCGCGTCTTTGAATTGGGGGGCAACATAGATCCCCGGTTCGGATTGCTTTGGAGAACCTTGGGCTCGAATGACGTACAGTTTGGATTCAGGGCTTGCGTGATAAACGTAAGTCCAATCCTTCTTTGCTTCTAACCACACTCTAAATTTCATTTTCACCCTTGGGTTTTACCACCGTCTTAACATCAACCTTAGAATATCCCAGTTGAATAGCACTATGCCCGCCGAATTCGCTATAGGATGCCGCCACCAAGTCTTCTGGCTTTCCAACAGCTTCTAAAACGAAAAATGGATAAGGCAAATAGTCGAGATATTTCCTGTATTTGAATGCGTCCGCTTCATTGATGAATCCCTCAATGGAATCGCGAACCACCGTACTTTTCCCAGTAGCCCACTCCCAATCCTTTTCATCTATGTTTTCAGCTACCCTTATTCCCCTTTGAGGACTTTGAGAAACCAAAAAAATGGTTTGGGGCTCCTGCTTGTATTTTTCCATCAATTTTTCGTTCTTAACCAGCATAATGTATCTACGCCTTTCGTCCGGTATATTAAGCCGCCCACACTATGCCTTCTTTGAAACGAGAAGCAGCAGTGTACGCCCATCGTGAATGCTCCAGAGATCGCACTTTTGCTCTAAAACCAACCCCTTGGGCCATTCGTCCCCCTGAGCCTTATGGCAAGTGATTGCCCAACAAAAATCAAAAGGATGAGGTCCGTCATAATCAAAGTATGGTTTGGCCTGATGAAAAACTCCAGGATCATAAGTTAGATCATAGAACATCTCGTCGTTGGCAGCAAATGTCAATCGGTTATCATCTACCGATTCCACCACACCCTGCATCCCATTAAATAACCCTACTCTACTGTTGTTTCGAAGACACATGATGCGATCATTGGCTACGGGCTGAATGCCCTTGCGACCTAATTGCTTTCTGGCCTCGATATTGATTTCGACGCGGGTCTTGTTAAAAGCACAAATAACCTGATCTACTTCGTGAATAGCCTTCTTGTAGGAACGAGGATGAATAAACTCTACCTTATTGCCCAACGATTGATGTTCCCATGCGGCTGGGCGGTATCCCTTGCGAATAAATTCAGCAAAATGAGCTATCTCCCCAGCATTTCGATGGATCGTTTCTAGGATATAATCCGGTTTCTCCATCAGATTGAACTTGTCGCCAACCGGCTCTAGCTGCCCGTGATCTCCAACAAAAATCACCGGCTTGCCAAAGTAAAGCAAATCATCGTGGATCTCTTGACTCACCATAGATGCCTCGTCCACGATGATCCCCTCGCAATCTAAAAACTCGGCCAAACTGAAATACACGTTCCCGTTGATGTCTTGGTAGGGAGTGTAGATCAGACTGTGAATAGTCGAGGCGTGAGCGATTCCTTTTCTTCTAAGAACATTTGCTGCCTTGCCCGTAAAAGCACATACTGCAAATGTGGGTAGAATTTGAGCGAGATGCGAAATAAGAGTCGTTTTTCCGGTGCCCGCGTAACCGCCTAAAGTCACCATGTCTTTCTTAAACTTCAAGATCTCTTCAATCGCATGATTTTGTTCGTTTGTTAATTGCATTTGCTAATCATAACAAAAAGGGCCGCTTTCCGCAATGGGCTAAATAAAAGAACCGGAATAAAACCGACTTTTTCCCCACAAATCCCGCTAAATTACGCACGAAAAAAAAGCCGGGTTTTTTCAAAGCCCCTATTTAACCCGATGTGGGGAATATGCTATCTTACCTTCATCGAAACCGTTATTTTGCCAAACCAAATTGGAGCCATGAGATGAAAGTAGTTAATTTCGAAAGCGAGAGTGTGGTTTATGAAATCGAAGAAGAGGACCACTGCATTGATTTTGATTTAGATGGAGGCATGTTCTCCGTCTATCCCCACCAAGATCACCTTCTGATTTCGTGCCCTAATTTCAACCTCACCGTAAAAACAGACGATACGATTATGATAGAACCCGTATAAAAAAAAGCCCCTTCCCGCGTTGCGGGAAGGGGCTTTGCTTATGAATCATAAAAATCATTCTCGGGGTTAAAAATCCCCAAATCGTAAAATCCAACCCTAATAGAACAGCAATTAGGGTAATAGGTGTCTCTGCTAATTGCTACCTCAAAGTCATCATACCCATTATTTAAAAGAAAATCCCAAAGCCTCTCGAAGGTGTCGTAAACCGTACTGCCCTCATCATGAATCAACGCTACATAGGGCAAACCTTCGTCGTCGTTGTCGGGGTGCCCTTCACAACAAGCAAAAGTGCGAAAACCATTCGCTCTACACAACAAAATAAACTCCCGTATGTGGGGGTCTATCTTGTCAATACTGAACTCTTTATGAAGGCGAAGCCGTCCACAAAAGTCTTCCTTGCAACAATGGCAACAATTCATACCACTACTCCGTGGAAGTACACAGATCATAACGATGCCTCCCATCGTAACAAAAGGAGCCGCTTTCCGCAACGCGGAAAGCGGCTCTTAATGCTAAATAATACTATGAACTTTCGTGAATTTCTAGAAGCCCGAAATAGACCCATCCGCCCACACGGGGCACCTTCTGCTGTCGATCCCTATCGAAGAGGAGATCCAAAACGGCCAGTAACCCACCTAGAATTGCCGCAAGAGAAAAAGTCGGAACAATGGGAAAACTATTTTAGCCGAGATCAACTAAAATATCTGCACAAATTTGTAACAAGAAAGGCCAGAGAACACGGAGTAAGTAACAGCAAAATACCCGATATAGCTAGCCAGATCATGGAATGGGCCAAAAAGATAGATCCTTCGGGCGGCAGTTATATGCCGTGGATCATCAGTCAAATAGTGAAAGAAAATATTGGGATATCGGAGAAGACTGCTACACAAATAAATCGTGTTCTTTCTCGGTATCTGGAAGCTAAAGATCAATTAAAAGAACATCCAAATCCTTTGGTTAGAGAATTACCCCAAAAGTTGTTTTCGCTTACACCTGATGAGGTTGAGGATCGGCTAGCTCTAGTCTAAGTAAAGTTAATCTACAGAATCCCATTGAAAAGTCATATTGATGTTGTGTGCCTCAGAATTATTTTCTATTGGTCGAAAACCACGTATGTTTCCTTTAGACAATCCACTCGCTTTTAAAATAGCATGTCTAGCATACTTTTCTGCCATAAATGCGTTTCCCTTTTTTAAAGGTGCTGATAACGTCGAGATATGAATCGGGATGTAATTTCATAACTTATCTTCCCCATGAATTTCTCAATCATAACAAAAAGAGCCGCTTTCCGCAACGCGGAAAGCGGCTCTGTGGGGAAGTCGCCCCGACTGGACTCGAACCAGCACGTCATAAAGACATATCGACCTCAACGATACGTGTCTACCAAAATTCCACCACGGGGCGTTAAATTCTTATCATGTTGCCACCACATTTGGGGCAACTCCAACCATATTTTCCTCTTTCTTTGTATCTGCAAACCTTACACTTGAAAGTATTCTCATATTTTCCAGGACCAGGAATTCCTTTCCTGCATTTATGCGGTCGTTTTTTCTTTGGTTTGCTCATCAGATCAATCCCAGCATTTCATTTGTTACTGCTCGGTTCCCAAAAACCTCAACAATTCGTTTATCATAGGCTTTAGCCGCTTCTTTAGCCGTTTCGTAATATCCAACAACACTTGTCCCTTCTTGAGTCCTTATTGAAGCTCTATATGGCTTTTTCCTTTTTTTATCCCGACAAAAACTCACTCCTTTGAATCCTGTTTTATTCTTAACTGTGTGTCGGCATCTTGCTGCTGCCGAATTGCACCTGCCGTGGCTAAAGCCTATATTCTTCACATCGAAAAACAATTCCGTAGCATTTTCCTTATGAAGCCAGGGATCTATGTGATCTATTGCAAAATCATCAACAGTTTTTATTATCTTCTTGCAACGGCAACACCGATTCTTTCCGCATTTTTTAGCTAGCTCAAAAACAATTTGTTTAAGCAAAACACTTCGGGCTGTGGAAAGAGCCATGCCAAGTTGCTCTTTCGCGTTTTGTGCGTATGAAGGCATACTTACTCCTTTTTCCATAAAAGAGTAAGGGTAAATTAAAAACCAAAGGTTAATCTACCACCCTCAAGTGGGCCGAGCAGGACTTGAACCTGCAAGTTCCGAAGAAACGTGATTTACAGTCACGGACGCTACCAATTACGCTCTATCGACCCATAGCACAGGTCGGAGTCGAACCGACAAACAACATCACAGCGTTCTGAACACTGCCGCTTTCCCAATTTGCGTACTGTGCCGTAAGTAGCACGGGCGGGATTCGAACCCGCAACTCCAGCATTTTAAGTGCTGTTCCTCTACCAAGTTGGGATACCGTGCCTTAAAGTGGCCAACACAGGAATCGAACCTGCACACCCTTACGGATACGACTTTTTGAGAGTCGCGCGTCTACCTAATTCCGCCAGTTGGCCGTTCGGGTTTTTCCAACCCTGATTGTTTGTCCTTCCTCGATTTCTGCGTCGATCTCATCAACGCATTTTTCATCAACAAAAACAGCCTTTTGAAGAATGTAACGTCGAGCCTCGCCTCGGCTTCGGCAAATGCCACATTCGCACAGGGCTTTTACAATTTTCTCTGATTTCATTTGGGGTCCATTCAATGTTGCATTGTTCGCACATGTACCCATCTTTCGTATCGAATACGTGCTTTGTGTTACCACACTTCGGGCATAGTGGCAGTTTCAAGTTGTCATACATATTCCCATCCCATTGGAAGTGGCCTTGACAGGAATCGAACCTGCACATCCTTACGGATACATGGGCCTAAACCATGCGCGTCTGCCTAGTTCCGCCACAAGGCCAAAAAAGAAAACCTTCCGGCTTTCGCCGGAAGGTTTTCTTATCCCTACCGATCTATAGCCAGTGCTTACCGTTCCCGTAGGAGGTACAAGTATAAGCTCAGGCTATAATAAAGTTGTTCGGTCATGGCACAGGTTTAGACGCATCAGCCGGGAAAAGGTTCACGGAAAATCAGGAATTTCTAGATCGTCATCCGATAGGGCCTCACATTGGGGGCAAGCCATTACCATACCGGGAGACTGGACTGTGTGATCGCACAAGTATTCGTGGCCGCATTCCAATCTGACCCTCCACTTACCATACTCTGGTTCATTTTGTGCCCAGATCACCTTGCGATTGATATGTTTCATTTCAGCACCGTACAGGGAAAGTAGTCTTACTTCCCTTTTCCTCGGCCAACTTCTTAATATCTTTTTGGACCTCTGGCTGATCGCCGAGATCCGGGAGGAATCGGAAGCTATGTGCATCCATAAATGTATTCCCCCAAACGGTTTACGACTTATGTGCGCAGGTTATGTGCAAATGCCGTTCATATCACGTTCCCAATTCATATCGAATTGTCATAGTTCACACCTTTGTTTGGGGTGGATGAATGGGATCATTTCCGCCATACACCCGAACATGATTGTTCACGATAGTTACGACGCCAAAGATCATCCAAATCATCAAAAATTTCGCCTATTGCCCTTCGACCAGGAGAATCATCTGTGCAAAAAAGAAAAAAGCAGCCTAAAGAGCATAAAAAACCAGTAATGCCGCCGATCCACAGTCCCTTTTCGGCGGCTTTTACCTCTCTAGTGGATGTTACTCTATACACATATCTTCCACTGGGGCCGTCTCGACCAATACGTGTAGAATGTGGGGGAGGGCAATCTAACGGAGCCGTAGAAGTAGAACTGGTCCATCCAGAAGAGAAGCATTTCGATCCGATTTGTCCTCCAATGAGGAGTCCAAAACAAAGAGGACAAAAAATCACAGATAAAATCGAAAATACGAAAACTGGTATTGCTACTATGTTGCCTATTGCCTCCGTCTTACAATGTTTTGATCTAACGAATTTCTTACAACACATACAAAGAATGAATATGCCACCGATTAAAAGGCCAGTGGACACAATGGTAAGAAACACAATGGCAAAAGCGGCACTCATTTTTTTTATTCCTTTATCTGATTTTACGCATTTCCTTATATCGTTCATCTCTCCGCCTACTATCTTCTTTCCATTCCCTTTTCAGTGCTTGTTCACGCTCGTATTCGGGATCACGGTAAATTTCATTGGGGGGAGTAGGTTTGGCCCTATTGTTCCATTGCTGCTCTTCAAGATTCCTTACACGAACTTTTTCCAGTTGTATAGCCCCATATATTAAACCAACGAACATGCCAACCACAAGACAAACAAAAAGAAATGCTGCGATACAACCACCAAGTATTTCTTCGCCTGGACTTAAGCCACCTCCGCCTCCCGATCTAACTCGACGAGGTTGGTCGGAATCAGGTTGATCTTGATCGGAATTAAATGTGTTAGGAAACATATTGTTCTCCAGTGAATTTTAGTGAAAACGATTAAAAAAACAGTGGATACAATGGTAAGACACAAGTCACATCTTCTTTTATAGGCCAAACAATTCTTTTCTTCTTTGGTTTCTGCGTTGTTCTTCTTTAATTCGTTCTTGCTTCTCACGCCGCCTTGCTTCTTCTGCCTCTCTCGCAAAGTATTCGTTCATGTTTCCGTAGGTTCCTTTTAATCTCCGTTCGTCGCTTCTTCTTTCACGTTCTCGTCGTTCTATTTCGGCTTGTCTGAACTCCTCTTCGAAACCGTAGTGTACTGGTTCTTGTTCCTGTTCTGGAAGTTTTCTATCGCATCTGCCTATAGAGCAAGCAACAAGCAATATCAAAGCAATAACTACAATTCCGGGTCCTGCACCACTTTCCCAAAATTCTTCTGATTCTTTTTCTTTTTGTTCCCGAAGTTCGGATAAGGTTGGCCCACCTTCACCACAATCACATTCATCCCAAGGTAATCCCGAACCACAATCACAAGCTCTGCCCATGACTCTCTCCTTTAATTGTAATGAATTGTGATTAGAAATAATCCGCCATGTAATGCACAAGAGCGGCAAACTCAATGCCCGAAACGATGATAATGATATAGGTCCAATTTACCCCCAAGAGGATTAGTATGGGAATCCAAAAGGGGGCAATCCAAAGAATCCTGATAACAGAACCAAGAATAGGGCAATGAGTCCAAAAGCTTCTGTGGCTAAAGATTTTATGGTAAGGTATCCAGATATATCTGAGGGAATCCCATCGCTTGTAGGGTTCGCTGTGCGTGTCTAGATCAGGAGAAAGAAAGTACCCTCCAAAGACAACCGAAATCCCCATCATTATTCCACACAAAGGACCGAGATAGAAACCGACAAGGATGCCCATCAAAACCGCCGCTATTTTGGTCAAAACATCATGTGATTTATGAAGAGCCACTATTTACCGCCTGCCTTTCGATATTGACTATAGGCATAAGTCCATTGATCGTAAGCTTGTTTCTGTTGTATTCTATACGACCAAGGATCTTGCCCCCGGCTACGATAAACGGCCCGTAACCGTGTCAATTCGTCGTACACATGACGTAGGTATTCACATTGTTTAGCCCAATGTATACAATGTTCAGAACGATTTTGCTTGCGTGGTTGATCGCCCCCAATAACAAACCCTATATCCCCGGTAGCGTTAGCAACCATTGCAGAGATGTCTATATCGCCTTCTTGTACTTCAATATCAGTACCGCCGCCTCCTTGTCCACTGAATGGCCCATTTTCCACATACGTATACTGGACGATTGGACCATCTTTGGGGAAACAAGTTGCGGGACGAGGATGGGAAACTGGTGCTGTTTTTTTCTGCTTGCGTTTGATAATGCCGGGGCCGTGAAGAGTTGAGCAAACGGATTTCTCCCTGTTCGGGACAATCGAAGAAGATTTATTCGGGACAATCGAAGGAGATTTTACGGGTTTCCGTTTATCGAACTCTTCTTTAAGATCATCTATCTCCAGGTCCAAAGTCAATCCATCGATATTGAAAGTTTCATCGAGATCCATTTTCATTGCCAATACTTCTTGGATCTCCTTGTTGATGTCTTCTATCGAAACCCCTACCTCTTCCAGTGCGTTATGTCGTTTTGTTCTCCGTTGAACCGATTCAATTTGTACCTGGAATCTTGATAGAATTTCCCGTTTTTCTTCTATGTGCTTGAGGTGATGCTTGATTTCTATAAGCTCATTCGCGAGAATCTTACCTTTCTCGCTACTCTGAATCTGACTTACCTCATGTATCCCAAGTTCTTCGAACTGTTGGAATACTTGCTCTTTTTGTAGTTCGAAATCTTCAAAAAGACCAACCAGAGAACGTTGTTTGTTTCGACACTCGTTAAGTTTTCCCTGAATTTGGTCCAACTTAATTTCAGATTCGCTCCGTGGTTTGGGTCTAGGAGATTTAGGTCTTTGCTTCCCTTCGCATCCCAACAACAAGAGAAGCAACAATAGTAACGGGTATCTTGCCTTCATTGTCGTTCTCCTAAGAGTCCTCCTCATCGTGTGGGATGAGGAGGACACAAATGTTAGTTTGCGAAAATCGCATCGATTTCCGATTTCACATCTTCGGATGTACGAAGATCCTCGATCAACACGGAATCCTGCTCGGAACCGATACCGGCAGAAACTTCTTCCCACTTTTGATCGATGGCCTCCCTTTCAGCCGCAACGTCAGCATAAAGATTGTTGATATTGCGTTCTAGGGTTTCGACTTTTTGGGCCAAATTTTCATCGCTATCACCGCCCATCGCTTTTGCGGCATCCCGATAAATTTTCAAGACCCTAATCATCTCATCGACTTCCTCAAGCTTGACGGCATTCTTCTCGTAAATCTCTTGAACACCCTTTTGCTTGCTTTCGATACTGTCGGCGGCGATACTGACTTCCTTGTGCCGCTTTTGACCGGATTCCAGTTTGGTCAAGGCTTTCTCTCGGCTTTGTAAAAGAGAGTCGGCCTTTTTTTGAAGGTCTTCCATCGTGTATGAATGCCCGCCGATGGTAACAGAATCTTCTCCTGAATCGAAATACGGTCGAAGTTTTTTAAGTGTAGACTCAATTTCTTGAATCTCTTTTTCTTTTGCCGCAACACCTTCCTTGATCTGCTCTGCCGTGATTTTGGCCTTAAACTTCTCTTTGCGAAGTTGCTCGCAACCTTGAGAAAGTCCATCCATCTGGGTTTTGATTTGTTCCCGTTTCACTTCATTTTCACCAAGGAGCTTGTCAATCTTGGAGAGCAACTTTTCTCCAGCGACCTTGCCTCTTGCAGGAAAGAAAATAAAACCAAGAACAATCAGAATGGCCACAATGACCGCCGCTCCAAATACTGTCCGTTTCATAACAATCTCCTTTTTGTTTACACAATGAACGAAAGAACCTTCTTTCTGGTATTCATTGTGCTTGTTTCGCCAAAACATTATCGTAGAACGCAATTGTTCTGTTCAACAATTTGCGAATGACCTCTTCCTCCTCTGGACTGGCATTTAGGGCTTTATGAAAAAGATCAAATCCTTCTCTACGTTGCTTTGTCATCTTCTTAAGCAGAAGTTTCCCTTTATCAGTGAGACAAACAGTTGTTACACGCTGATTGCTCCGATCAATCTTTTTGTCCACATAGCCTTTGTCCCATAGTTTTGTAATCGTCGTGGAAATCGTACTCTCGCTCGCCTTGCCATAAATCGAAGCGATTTTTGATACGTTCATTTCACCGCCACTCAACAATTCCAAAATTGCCAATTGTCTTTCCGTGACAATGTTTGGTTTCCGAAGTTGTCGCATTCTAATCGCCACCTGTTCAAGCATTTCTGGAATGTCCATCTGATTCTCCTAATTGCCAATGATGAAAATAATTCGCCGCTGATGATGAATCTACCATGAAGGTTTTCGCATGTCAAGCCTTCAACAAAAAAAATCTTCGGATTTCGAAGAATAATGAAATAGGAGGTTTGGGCAAAATAAAAGGCCCTTCCCGGCTTGCCGGGAAGGGCCTCTGATTACAAATCTGTGACTTAACCAGGAATTGGACGAATTATTCCTCGCTCCATTTGGGACAGTTCCAACATGGTAATTCCCCGATCTTTTGCTTCTTGTCTGAGGGTTACTTCGCGGGATCTACGTTCTTCCCGCATTTTCTTGCCTTGTTCAATCCACTCCAGAGTATGGGTGGGGATATACCCCCTACCATCACAGCGGGAGCAAGGGAGCTTTTTCCCAAACTCACCTGTCCCATCCGTATAAGTGACGTGGAAAGCAATAATGACGCCGTTTTCGCAATCTGGGCATTTAGTCATTCTGGTATTGTAACATATCGGGATGATTTGTCAATACTCTAACCTCCCAATTGCCCTTTGATGCTTTGTAGTTTAGGAATGATTTGATTTAGAATCTGTTTTGCTTTTTCCAAATAAGACTTTAATTCTGGTTTTCTTTGAAAAAATGGGTTATTGAGTCTTTCGTCTATCATTTGTAGCCACCAATTTGCCGTATTTATACTTACAGGTAAACGACTAACAAGATTATCCAATCCTTCTTCTGGATTTTGGATGTTCCATTTTAATGGATTTGTTATAAGACCAAGGGCTCCAGGGGCAGAATTACCTAAAGTACGATCTCCTTTTCGCCATGCTGTGCTAGCAATCAAGTTTTCTCTTAGCTGTTGCGTCAAATTTACAATTTCTTGCATTTCTCGTTCTATCGCCTCTTCCTTACCCTGTCGCTCCGCAGTTTGTCGAGCTATTTCTGCTGTCGAAACCTCTGGAGGTGCTGATAAGTCCTGTTTAGGTGCGGCTGGTGCTGCGGGATTTGTGGCCATTTGTTCTAGAAACTGTAAAAATGATTTCATTTTTTCTCCATAATTCTTTCTTACCTATTTAGAATCCATTTAGTTATTTCTCCATTCCTTGAAAAGTTCCCAGAAAAGCGGAATAAAGACTACGATCACAATCACCAAGAGCTTGATATATCTCATTACTTCTCAAGGATTTGCTTGATTCTCTCGAAAGCGTGTTTCTCCGAGGTAAGGTGTTTCGTTTCGCTGGCCTGGATCTCCTGTTTGATTTCATCGATCATTCTTGCGTTCTCGGCATTGAGCCAGAAAGTATGGGCCAGAAGAACAAAGGTCACCATCATCAGCATCCAGGTAACTGCATTAAAAACTCTCTTCATAATCTTGGCTCCGATAATTGAATTTTAACGATATAATCCAACAGACTTTTAGCTGTCCTCTTATTTAGTTCGGGAATATAGTTTGCCAAAGTAGATAATGCTTCCTGCTCTCCAATTTTAGCAGCTTTCTTTAAAGCAAAGACCTGTTTTGGGTATAGACCGATAGAAGTACCTTCTCCTCGGAAGAAAGCCCCCATAGTGTTTGGTATCTTAACTATAATATCCCCAAAGGAATCTATGGTGTGGGAAATCTTATCTCCCGGTGTATGTTGCATGGGCCAGCGCTTTAATTGGGAGAATGTGTGGATTATGTCTCTTGCAAATACTTTGCAAACTCCGAGTTCGTCTGCAATTTTTTGGTCTACCATTCGCCAATCAGCATTTCGCTCGATGTCATCCAAAACTTTATAATTCTTTTTAGCATATTCGGAGGCCCTTTCTTGTATTTTTTCCCTGGCTCTTCCCCAAAAAACCTCATGCGTTGGAGTAATGTCGATTGCATCAATCAGTTCTTTGAAGCGGTATCCATCGTCCAAATAATCGCCATATTTGATATACATATCTGCAATACCTTCATCCAAATTGCCGCTGATGGCCTTTCGAGCAAATTCCTTGAGATCTTTTTCTTCGATATGGAGGTGTGCCCCGCTTGGCAGAACTATTCTCCTTGCCCCATGATCTTTGAATTTCTTATTGAATTCTCTCTCGCGTTGTTGTTCAAATCCTTCTAGGGATGTCCCCTTATTTGCCTTCAAAATGAACCCGGCCAGTCTCTTCATTGGGGAAGAAACCTTATTCATTATCTCGTAAGGAGATCTGATTCTGAATTTATGATCTAATGCCTTTTTAATCCAATCAAATTTTCCGTCTTTAGTGTATTTTTGGATTTTGTTAAAAACAGTATCGTTGTTGTGTTGAAGTTGATAAACTCGATCTATATGAACCATGAGATCGCCGCGATTTTGGGCACGTTTAAGATTCATCCACCCTCTTGCAATATCGGCCCACATTTTGCCGCCAAAAGCAGGTTCCCAATCGAGTCTCTCGTATGCTTGTAGAGCCGCTTTTACGATTTCATCGTCAGAGGCTCCCGAATTCTTCACGGCCCGCCAGGAATCTGTATATTTTTTATATTCGCCTTTCTTCGGTCCCTTCCTTGTATAAATTGGAGCTTCGTAGGATGGGTAATAGGTTTCATCATATGCATCTTTGTACTTCGTAAGTGTGGCAACAACGTCTTTATCAAGTATCCCCGTTATTTGCTCCCAGTCTTGAAGAACTTGTGAAAAGATATGTCTTAATTCGGCACAAATCGAGAAGAAAAGTGCATCAAGCAGGTTCCGTTTTAGGGCTGGGAGTAGAATTTCAAACGTATGCTCACGGGCAGAATCGATATCCACATCTCCAGTCCTCGGCAAGGCCGAAAGCATATAGAAGTCATACAACTGTTTCTCTTTGTCTTTCGGTAAGGTGTAGACAAAGGAACCTAATTTCGCTTCTACAAATTGTCTAAAGTTCATCAGGACCAACGTGTTAATCTATCGTAGTTTTGAATAATATACTGTACCAAAGCTTTCGCTGCTGTTTTGCTTATGCTCGGAATTTTACTGTCGATACGGTTTATTGTTTCATCCTCTCCAAATGTATCGTAGAATTTCTTAATTTCAACTATTTGATATCCATACATGCGAACAGTCGCCCCCTTTCCTCGAATAAATGGGGCCATTTTATCGGGGATGTTAAATACAATTTGACCGACGCCTTTTTTATGCGTTATCTTGTCGCCCGTAATAGCAACATCCTGATCCCGTCTGCTGTATGAGTAGGCTCGATTATATGCTTGGTGGACATGAGCAGCGTAAAGATCCGAGATGTTAAATTCATTTTTGAGTTTTCGTCGTTTTATGTGATTGTGATATTCTTTATCTATCAAATCGTGAATTTTTTGGAAGTTCTTTCTAACAAACTTCTCGGCTCTTTTAGCCAGTGCTTTTGTATAATCAGCATAACGAATATCATAGCGAGGCCGAATGCCCAGTTCCTTAATGAATTCATTCAACTTATATTCGTTATCTAAAATATCTCCATATTTGACAAGCATATCAGCCACCGCGTCTTCGGGTTTGGGGCCGGTTACTTTCTTGGCGAATTCTTTGAGTTCCCTTTCTGGAACTTCTAGGTGGATTGTCTTCCCATGCACGATAAAATCCATTTTTCTTGTGCCCTTATCCTTAAATTTCTTTTCGAATTCCCGCTCTCTTTGTCGTTGAAAACCTTGCAATGTTGTTCCGTACCCAGCCTTCAAAAGGAATCCCGCGAGTCTCTTCATCGCAGGGCTAGCTTTATCCATCAATTCATAAGGATCGGCTCTAAATTTGTGATCCAAAGCCTTTTTCAACCAACTATGTTCCCCTTCTTTCATATACTGTCTAATTTTGTTGAAAACCGTATCGTTGTTATGTTGAAGCTGATAGACGCGATCTATGTAGACCATCATATCTCTGAGGTTCTGGGCTCTGTATAAATCCAGCCATCCTCGACAGATATTGGCCCACATAATTCCACCATATCCAGGCTCCCAACCCAGTCGTTCGAAGAGAATTTGTGCGAGTTTGACAATTTTAGATTCCGGGGCACCTATCGACTTCGCGGCCTCCCAGGATCGTACATATTTTTCCCATTCGCCTTTCTTGGCCCCTCTAAAGGTTACCTCTTCGCTTTCGTCCCAATCATACGCCGATCTGTAGTCGTAGAAAATATTCACCAAATCGTCATCTAAGTTTTTCTCGACATCGTGCCAACCCCACGAACTATTCCCGAAGACATGCCTTAATTCAGCCGTTATAGAGAAGAAAACCGCATCCAGAAGACTGCGTTTTAGGGCAGGGAATAGAACCTCACGGGCATGTTGCCGGGCATCGTTAAGGCTCTCAGCATCAACCCTGCCGGAATATTGCTCGCTAGCGACAGGCAATGCCGATAACAAATAGAAGTCATACAATTGCTCTTCCTTGTCTTTGGGGAGAGTGTAGACAAAAGAGCCCAATTTTGCCTCTATGAATTGCCGAAAGTTCATTTCCATGCTATATTTACCACTTCGGGTCACTAAATAAACCAAATGAACTTTAGAATTTGGCTAGAAATGTCTTCCTTACGAGACATCCTATCGGGTGTGCCTCAATCACCGAAATATCACCCAGAAGGCGATGTGTGGACACATACGCGACAGACTCGCCGCGCGATGGATCAGGCCATCGATCTGCTGAAACAAGCCCAAAAAGAGCCAGATTCGCCCTTTGCCAATCTCGATCTCAATCTGACCGAAGATGAGACGAAGATGCTCAGGCTCGCCGGTTGGCTACATGACATAGGCAAACATTCCGCGACGGCATGGACAACCAAAGGTGGCAGCAAGATGCCGTGGCAACAGGTCCCCGAAGACCCATCGACACTCGGCGGTAAAGGATGGCAGAGCATCGGCCACGAAGACCCCGAACATTTCGAACCGTCGATGGAGAAGCTGGGATCACTCTGGCAGAAAATGTACTCAAAAGCATCTAAACAAGACATAGATGATCTGTGGTTTATTATACAGAGCCACATGGGTGCCCTGTTCGGCAAAAAGGCCTTTGAATGGGTCGATGACGACGGAAAGTTCATGAATAAAAGGCCGATCAAACTCACCCTAATCTTGGAGCTAATGGATCAGTTCGGTCGAGGTGGTGGTGAACCCGAGGTAGTCTTGGCAAAACTCGCCGCGACCGCCAAACGGAAGAAGCGGAAGCTTGAGCGGACCAAGGAGCTTGAGAAGCTAAAGGCCGTAGAACGCGAGGCTATACAAAGCCCTGTGACAATGATCCAATGGTGGCAGGCTCAAGAGAAACCCATTCGTGCCCTTCCTGGGGCTCTTAAGGGCAAATTCCCCAGTCTACCCGATGGGGAGATAAGAAAGCTCATGAAGAAACAGGGGATCATATTTCCCAAGGATTTCTAAATGAAAAAGCCCCCCTCTTCGCCTACGGCGAAGAGGGGTTCAGGCCGATTGCCAACAAATTATTTAGCAACGGCTTTGCGTCGGGTTTCCCATGCCTTTTTGGCGGCATTGGACCGTTTCTCGGCCAACAAAGCATCGGCTTCATTTTCGGTCTGTTTACGCCGGGTCTTCCATGCCTTCCTGGCGGCAGCCGAACGCTTGGCCTTCAATTCGGCGGTTTTTTTGCGGCGTGTTTCCCACGCCTTTAAAGCAGCAGCACTCCTGTTCATTTGAGTTCTCCTCTTTTGAACAAGTTCGGAAATTAGAAAAGGGACTGACTTTTTTCTGGGTCTTAAGTTACGCAAGCGGAATAAAATCATGGAGTTTATGGTGTCCTGGTATTTGATTGGTCGCTTGATTTTGAAATGAAATTCATTGAATGTCGTAATGAA
>Ga0180433_10001047_pt1 | contig 46746 bp, 57 predicted proteins | sample SS_ome_8_FD_132980 | JGI IMG/M metagenome (GOLD analysis project Ga0180433, IMG submission 132980) | Hypersaline lake sediment archaeal communities from the Salton Sea, California, USA - SS_1_D_1 metaG | ecosystem: Environmental > Aquatic > Non-marine Saline and Alkaline > Hypersaline >...
ATGAATCTGAACAACAAAAGTTTATAGAAGAGATTGAGAAAAAAATATAATCCATTCAATCTTCATTTGTAGTAATTTCAAATGATTTAGAAATGATTTTTCCGCCTTTTAAGATAATGTGAGAATGAGGTTTATCTGATCCGATGACTTTCATAATATATTCTTTAGGATTTTCTTTAATCTTCCAATAGTATGTAGTTCCATCCTTTCTGATCGTGTATTTACCTCTTCTATATTTATTAACTAATTCTATGGCTTCTATCTTTTTATCTATTTGTTTTAACTCTCCTTTTGTAGATTTTGCGATAATAAAATAAAAGAACCTAGTTCTTCGTTCAATAGTTATATCATCAACTCCTTTCTGACGATCAATCTCAATTTGATTTAAAGTATCTTCCACTTCTTTTATATGTGAGAATCCTTTTTCGCCAATATCATCTACATCATCCCCAAGATATTTGTTTTCTCCTTTTGATTTATCTATTAGTTTTTGTTTCTCATCATCAAATGTTAAAGAATGTAAGGAGAGAAGAGGAGAGTTAATGAGGGATGGTTTAGTGTTCTCACTACGTCTGTTCCAATCTTGCCGATCCTTTAGATAAGCCTTGTATTCTCTATCTTGTTCTTTCATCTGAAAACGTAGTTCTTTCTCAAATTGCTCAAGACCATCAACTAGTGTAGTTACATCCCAAGTGAAAGAATAATCGGGAAACCTTTTATTTAAAGAACTCACATAATGTTCCATATCATCAAATGATTGAAAGATTGCGAAATTCAATGTGAGAGATTCAATATTTTGAGGATCATTCTTCTTCCGATAATGAATTATAATCCCATTAATGTTATAATTTGTCATAATTAAATAGAGAGATCTTCTCTTCATTTTAAAATTTTTAGATAAGAAAAAAATATCATATGAATTTTTTTTAGAAATAAAGAAGATTTTTAAATTTAGAAGAAGATCTAGATCATAGGTGATATAAATGAGTCAAATACTAGAAAGAGAAGAATTAAATGGCGGGGACTTTGTTATAATCGAACTCATTATTGGCAAGAAAATAAGGGGAATATTCAAAAAATACGAAGACAAAAATGGAGGGGGTGCGGGGAGATTCTTGATTATTGAGCAAGACTATCATAATTACATTCTGAGTATGAGTGAATTATTAGATTCTGGGGATATTGATGAAAGAGCATTTTTTAATAGAATAAAAAAGCAGACTTATGAGAATAAGAAGAATAGATGTGTTGATGAAAGACATATCTTCTCAATTAATGGAAAAAAAACACAGAGTTTTTAGATTCCTACTTCCCCTTTTAGTTTTTCTATGATAAAAGACTTTTCTGAGAGATAATAGTTTTCTCCCTTATGGGTGAGATGGATTAGTCCATCAATATATTGATCTTCAAGAATATATTCCTTTTCAAATAGTGTGTCCATCACTAAGTTAAAATTCCTAATAATATAATGATCCTCTAGAGAGAATTGAGAAGATACATAAGTTTTAAGATCCGTAAGATCTGCTTTTTTACCCTCTTTAAAGTAAAGGTATTCTAGAACTTGTAGAACTGCTATCTCTTTTTGTTCATCAATAGGTATTAAAGCGAGTTGAGTTGATGGGAGTTTTTGGACTAAATAATTTATTTGTTTAATTACAGATTCTATGAAAAATTTCTTTCCAAAAAAAGAACCACCTTTAAGGATGATTTTTTCATTCTCTTTCATAGTTAAATGGAAAGAGTTTTCTTATTAAAGTTTTTGTGACTGGTTAATACTACTGATCCATAAGTTTTAATGTAATATTATCTTTAAAAATCTTAAACTCAAAAAGATGATAAAATGAAAGAAATAAAAATGAATGAGGAAATTGCTAAGGGTTTCACGAAAGAAGATATTGAAAATATTCAAAAAATGAATGTATTTAAGGAAGAATGGAACACCGCAATGTTGAATGTGATGACAGATGATCAGATCATCAAGTGTCATCATTATATATATCGGAGGTTGATGGAGGGAATAAGAGAGTTGCGAGGAGAGACTAATATTTTTGATATTGCTACAAATGATTTGGTCGCAAAACTACTTGAGGAAACTCAGAAAAGAATAGGAGGAAAATATAATGAAAATGAAAAAGAAAAGGATAAGGGAGATTCTTAAAAGAAATATGGTCTTTATTGGAAAACACATAAAATATAACTACTATTTATATCTATTCTGCTTCTTAATTTTACTTGGATGGGGAGGGGTTTTTTATTTGGTTTGGACATATAAACTCTCATTCGTGTTCTCCTTAATAATTTGTTTGTGTGGGTTAATCATTTTTGGAAAATTTATGATGGAAGAGAAAGGGGAGGGTTTTTCTCACCTCTATTTTTCCTTTCTGCTTATTTTTATCGTGAGTTTGGGAGTAATATTTCTGATAATGGAGGAGACTTCAAATGGATAAGAAATGGGAATCAGAAAGAGAATGGTGTGGAGATTTTTGTTGTCAGATGATGTATGCGGGTTTTTCATTAGGTTTTTTTTCTATGAGAGGAGGGAGTGTTACTTTGAATCTTTTTCTTAAGGTTCAAGAGGGAGGAGGTGTGGAGTTTAATGACTTCCACGATGAGACGGGTTATATTGCCCCAATCATTAGGGTGTGTCCGTATTGTAAAGCAGATATTGATAAGAGAAATATAAAAAGTGATGAAAAAATGATTGAGGCTAATGAAAAATCATATAAAAGAAGATCAATGAACTCAAAGGTAAGAGAAAGTTTTAGGGGTGACTATGTATTTTGTTGTGAAAAGATTAAATATTTAGAGCGATGCGGTTTCCTATGTGTTTATCCAACACCAAATACATTAGATTCATATAAGGAGATTCTGATTAATAATTTTATCGTTCCTATTGAGGCGGGGAATTTTCTCACGGGAGATCTTTATGATCCAGATGATTTTATAAGTAGTGTTCCATTAGATTTTTGTCCTTTTTGTGAAACTCCTTTGGTTCAGTTTCCATCTATTAATGAGGTAGAGGAAGATATTTGGTAGTAGTAATTTTTCATCAGAATTTCCTAATTTTTATATGTATTTAGAATGTATAGTAATATAGAAATAGTAATCTCAATTAGTGAGAACTATGGAAGAGAAGAAGAAGATTGTTTTAAATGGGGGGAAATTTTTTTTAAAAAAGTTTTTTATCCGTTCGGCTTCGGGAAATATCAATTGGATTTTCAAAATCGGGAACTTATCCAAAATACTAGAACTCTGGAAAAAAAGAGAAACACCTATCTTTAAAAAAGTAGCAGATGGAAATGAGGAAGACTTAGGATCTCAATTAAAATATCTAATTCAAGACTTTGAACAATTTTGTAGGAACGAAAATATACCGATTAAAAAAGAAGAGTCATTTCTTAAATTCTGTAAGAAAGGGCTTTTTATTGGTAATTATACTTTACAAGAATTAAAAGAACTCATTGAAAATCATATAAATAATAATCTCGAATTATATAGAGCAGTTTGTGTAGAGAATGTTAATGGATATGTTAAGAAAGTAAAGAATAGAGAGATAGGAGTAGGGATATATTGGACAGAGAATATTTATAAGGCGATATCGTATTGGGAGGGAGAACAAAAAGAGATGAGAGAAATTATATTAGTAGGAAAACCTATGGAGGCGGATAAGATAAATCCTAATGAAGAGATAAACAAGATGGCAACCATAATTACTAATTATCAATATAATTTTGAGGAGGAGGAAATCAGATATTTTAAAGGCGGGTTAATATTTCTGGAAAAGATGCTTGTCGTGAAAAGGATTTTTAATAGAGTAAGTTCTATATATGAAGATTATTACACGGAGAAAAGAGAAATGGAGAGAAAGATAAATATAGGAAGAATTGTAAAATGTTGATGATAAAAGATTAGTGTTTAAATATTAGTATTTCTTTTTTTATTTTATGAGAGACTCCGATTTATCGTGGTGGTATTTATTGATAATTATGATTATGAGTTTTTGCTTAATGGGTTCTATCGCACCCGATCCACAAGTTATTCTCTATATTATAGGGATATATGCTCTCTCTATTGCTATTGTCTTTGGGGTTTTAGGAATATATATAGCGTATCTATATATCGCAGAACGTATTTATGTAAGGAGGAATTATTATGAAATAGAATTAAGTAAAAAAACCCCCTTTTATAAAAAAGTGGCGTATAATTTTAAACCTTACTTTCCAAAATCCATCAATGTGAGAGGAGTAGTTTATGTTTTTGAGACGGATGGGTTATTTTGTATGAAAAAGAAAGAAGATAGTATTAAGTTTCGCATCTCAAAGGCAGAAAGTGAGAAACAGATTTTGGCTTTGAGAGTAGAAGAGGAAGTATATGCTCTTTTTGTTGAATCATAAAATCTTGTTTCATTCTAATTTATATAATCTTTTAATATAGTAAGTAAGTGTCGTATTTTTAGTCCTTAAATTAAGGCTTATAAAGACACTTACGGAAATATTATGATGTGAGAGGGTTCTATCAATCTTGGAAAGAGACTCTTTATCTTCTTTCACCATTAAATCAGTTTCTTCTTTATTTTTCACAATCAAACGGATAGAGTTTTTTAGTTTTTTACTTAAAAAATGATTCTTGTCAATCTTGAAATTTGAACCTCTTAAAACTTTTCTTAGTTCTTGGACAATTCCAAGCATATATTCTTCATTCTCTTGAGCCTTTTTCCTCTGTTTTCTCTTCCGTGTTATCTTTCTCCGATCTATAAATTTTTGTCTTGCTTTTTCCATTTCTGTTTCAGAGAGTTCATATGGTAGAAGAATGAGGTCAAAACCCGCTTTCTTAGAATGAAATCGGAAAACGCCATTATCTTTAGGAACATAGATCATTATGTCCTCATTCTTATCTAAGATATTTACAATCTTCCAAAAAATAGAATATTCTAATAGGTTTCGGCACATTATCTTTTTTGGCTCTGTCTCAATAGAAGAGTCTGTTTTGAGAAAAGAGGAATTAAAGTCATAAAATATACGATCATTATATCTTATGCGGGGAAAGGAAGTGTGATCTTTAAAGGAGAAAACAGAGCAAAAGTTATCATATGAAGTAATACTTTTATTAAAATCAAATATTTTTATCGCAAATCTGTAAGAAGAGAGCCATTTTCTTTTTGAATCGAATAGACAATTAAAACCTTTTAGATATTTTCTTTTTCGTAAGAATAGTTTAATGTAAGAGTTATTTAATTTTTCTAAATCTTCCAAAATTAATGCCATCTCACTTTCATTGAACTGATCTAAATAGCCCTCATCTAAAAGATATATTATAACGGGGAAATAATCTGACGAAATTCTTTTGATTATCTCTTCACGAAATCTAGACTTAGCAATAGGATCTCCAACAGAAGAAAGTTTCTTTAAAAGCGGGAAAGATAATTGATATGATAAGATGTCAGTATTATAGTCATAATCAGCAAAGGCTTGAAAATTAGAGCATTGTGCTTTAAATTCCTCTAAAGGAAGTAGAGTCTCATCGATCTGGTCAATCTGATCTATGGCTTCATCAATACATTCAAAGTTCTTTTGATTATCCTCCATTTCCTTATCATTTTTAATTAACCCTAAAAGGACATAAGAACATTTTCTAAAATACTCATCTTTTATGTAAAGAGAAGTTGTATCTTCTTCAAACCGAAGATTTAAGAAAGCATTTATCTGATATTTAATTGGAAATTCAATTTCTTTGGTAGAAATCCCATCTTGTTTATCAAAATAAGTTATGGTTTTTTTCTCAAACTCAAAAAAAGCATCTAATCTTTTATTACAATAAGGACACATAGCAGTTCTTTTCTCTCTAAGAGACTTTTGAGTTGTCTCCCTTTCGCCCTTAAATACCTTGTTACATTTCAAGCATCTTACAAATGTATTTATGTGTGAATCTAGTTCGCAAACAAAATCCATTATACCAATCACTCTGGGTTAGGAAAGCATAGGCTCATCTTCATAATCATAATCTTCAATTTCACCATAAATCTTTATAAGAAGAATAAAAATGGTAATGAAAGTTATGATGAATAAAATGTCTGAAAGATTAAAAAAGATGAATATAATGGGAGTGGAGTTGCCCGAAAGCCAACTCCACATTGCTATGAGAAAAAAGAACGATCTGAAGATGATAAAAGGAAGACAAAGCGAGAATAAAAGAATTAAAACCTTTTTTTTAGTTTGATTTTTCATTTTTATAGATGTTAAATATTTTTTTGAGATGTTATAAATAATCCATAACATCTTATATATATTAGTAGAGAGACTTTATTTAAGATCTAAAATCTCTTCATATGAAAATTTTTATGTTAAAACAAGATATTATTATTTATGATATTAAGCCCCGATATTTTACATATTAAAATTCAATTAGATAATGTTTTTGATTTGAGTCTTGATAATGCTTCCTTTGATATAACTTTTAGAAAGATCTATAAAGAAATGATTATTGGAAAAATAAATGACATCTATCTTGATGAAGAGGGAAATTATCTAAAGAAAGTATCCCAATCTGATGATTTTCAACACATTATCCCTAGTGGAGGGGAAAAAGCCTTTTATATTAGTGAGGAAAAGGAGGTCTTCTCTAGTGGAAGAAAACATATATCTAAAGATTACGAACTTAAGAAAATAAGACTTGATGGAGAGGAAGTAATCCAATATGAATATTCCTTAGAACTCAACAAAGATAATTTGGAAATGATAAAATTTGAAGACTACTTTCTTTATGGAATGTTTGGATTATATATCGGCAGTTATGAAAAAGATTTATGGAAAATATTAAAATCAAGAATGGAAAAGAGAGAGTTGATTTCTTTTCGATATGATGAGAATAATCGGAAATGTGTCCTCCTACCTCATCCCGATGAAGTAGTAGTGTGTTATATTGGGGAAGAATCTAAATTTGATTTTGTTGAAAAACAAGAAATAGAGAAGATAGTGGATATGGAGAAGCTAGAAGAAGAAGAACTAAATATTGAGGAGTTTTGGTGATTTAGATGGATATAAATTTACAATTAGAAGATAGAAAGGGAACGCCACGATTTAGAGAGGTTTTAAGCCTAATACCTTTTAAGAGGAGGGTTAAGACCAAATATATTACTCCTAATGGGATAGAGGTTTCCAGAAAAAGATTTTTATTGATGGATAAAAAAAAGCGTGAAGAGAAATACTTTTTAGAAAATAATCTTTTTGAAAAGTTGGGAGATAGTGAAATAGATATAGATCTTGAAAAGATTGGAAAGCCAATAGATAAAACATATGAAGTTCCTATAAATTGGGATTATGATCTTCAATATAACTATATGAGAATGGTAAAGCGAACATTACCAAATGGAGAGATTCAGATAAAGAACTATGAATTGAAAGAGAGTAATGTAAATAGAGAGGATTTACCTTTAATAGTTTCACTAAATAAACTAATTAGTAAGGAAAAAATAATTAGTGATTATGTAATTACAAAAAGTTATTTTATTCAACATCAAGAGCGAGGTCAATTTGAAGAGATATATGATTTTGCCGAATATCTCCATAAACAAAAAAAAATGGCGAAAGTATTTGCGTTTGAAGAAAAAGGGAGTAAAAAAGTTACACCCATTTATTTGGTAAGAAATGGGAAAGGATATTTTTATAGTTTCATAGAGGGAAGAATAAACGAAAATGGTTATCTTTTAATCTTTCATTTATCAGATCTTCCATTTAAAATTCCAGATCAATTTAAGAGGGTTGAAAATAAATGAATCTAAAAAAGGAAAGAATTGAGACGCAATTAGGAGAGTATATAGTAGGTGTCGAGAATAGCCTCCCTAAAGAATATAATAAGATAGGGGATAAGATTGACCATTATAAAAGAAAGATTGCTCAGAGATTTATCTTTCAAAGAGAAGAGGAAATTAATGATATATCGGGAAACGAATTTATTGTAAGCATTAAAAGAGATGGAATTTTTGCGGGATTATATTATAATAGAAATGAAGAGGGAAAAAAGTCTTTTTTCATCAATTCCCCCACGAGAAGAGTTTATATGGGGTTACCCATAAATAAGGAAATCGAAAAAGACTTAGAAGAAAAGAATATAGAAAAATGCTTATTAATAGGGGAACTTATTGCTACAAAGTCGGGGAATTTTGAAGAAAGATGTCGGGTTTATACATTCACAAAATACTCACGAAAGCCAGAATCAAATCAACAACTAGAAAGGATCGGATTTAAGATCATTGATATTTTACAATTAAATAGTGAAGATCTGAGAAAACAACCTTATCAGAAAAGGCTAAATCTCTTAAAGAGCAACTTTTCAAGAACTAAAGGAAGATTTAGCCGAATTGAAACTAAAGAAATCAAAAAAGAGAGTTTAGGAAATTATTATCAGAATGTAATGAAAATAAAAGACGGATGGCAATGGGAGGGGATTATCGCAAGAACAAATGAGTTTGGATATAAAATAAAGACCATTAAGAGTGTAGATTGTGTAATCGTGGGGTATGTTTCTGGAGTTGCGGGGAGTAAGATTACAAAGACTCAAGTTGCCTCTGTGCTTACTGCTCTGAGATATAAGGATGGATCTTATCAAATACTCACTAGGGTCGGAGTTGGTTTATCTGAGATGGAAAGAAAAAAACTCTATAATATATTAAAACCATTATCTATTGAAAAGCGTTTCGAGTTTGGATATACAACTAGAGGCGGAAGAGTATATAAAATGGTGAAACCAAGAGTAATTGCGGAAATTGAGTATTTTGATTTGTTAGAGGAAAATACCGATGGAAAAAAGATTCTCCAGAATATATTAGAATATAATAAAAAAAGTGAAGAATGGAAAATAATTAACCGAAAACCTTTTCCAAAATTGATTTTTCCAAAATTCAAAGATAAAAACCCAATACGAGAAGATAAAGATCCAGATGATTATAGAGATGTTAGGATTACACAGATTACGCAGTTAGTAGATGTAATTACCGAAGATAAGGTAAAGACAGCACAATTACCTAAATCTAAAACAGAATATTTATTAATATTAAAAAAAATTGTAGTAAATACAATGAAAAAGGATCTTGCGGTTTTATTAAAACTTTATTGGAATAACGGGGCGGATAGTAAAGAGTTAAGTAGGGGGATTCAGAAATCAAGAATATCTGCTAAGATCCTTGATCAATTAGAAAGTTCAAATGAAATAAGAATAGATAAGAGCGTAAAACCATATAAATACCTCATTACTGAAAGAGGGAGAAAGAGAATTGAGAAAGAATTACCTAAGTATATTATTAATAAGGGAAAAAACCATTTGGCAATAGAGATAGATTATTTTAAGGATAAATCTCTTAGAAAAATAATTGGTATTCAAACTAATAAAGAACAATATGATTATCCTCCATTTATCATTTATACAACAGATTTTAGAAGAGAGCCTTATTGGAAACTGAATAGAGATATGGTTATTGCTTATAATAAAGAAGATATGAAAGAAGTATTCATAAAGGAAACATTAAAGAATAAAACTAGGGGTTTTAAAATCTATTATAAAGAGGGGAGAATAAAAATACCCGAAGATAAAGATTATCGGGATAAAATAGGATTTACAGATTATCTAAAGACACAAAAACAAGGGAAGAGAAAAGAAGAGGGAGAGAGTCAAGAGAGAGAGAAAGAAGAAGAGAAAATGAAAGAATTAAATAATATTGATAAAGTTATTAGATTTTTAATGGATAATAAAGAGGCATTTGAAATTGAGGGCAGATCTGAGTTAAAGGAAGAGGATTTCTTAGAAAGAAAGGAAACAAGCATAGTGATAAAGGTAGATAAAATATACAAACAATGGTCAAACCCATTTATTCTTTTAAGTCTCCTTAAGGAAAGGTTTATAAATATTAAAGTAGAGGAAACTGAAAGAAATATGTTTAGGATCTCTATTTTAGTATATGAATCCCTATATGAGAAAATCCTTAAGTGTCTAGAAAAGGTTAATAAAAAAGTGATTGTTTCAGAGAAAAACGAGACGGAGATCGGGGCATTATTTAATTTTGTTAATGAGAGGGCTATAAGGTTAGAGGAAAAGAAAAGTATGTTTAAACAATTCTTGATGTTTATTTTAGAGAAAGCAATCGGAAGAATTAATAATTAAATCCTTTTTAGTTTGATATATCATCTTTTTTTATTTCCGTAAATGAGATCTTCTTCCGATCAAAAGTAAAGCCCATCCTTTCAAGAAATTCGCCAACTTGTTTTTCAAGATCATTATCTTGATTAATGGATAAGATGACTGCGATAGTATTAAAAAAGATGACAAGATCCTTTTCTTTTTGATCAAGTTCATTGAATTTAATATTTAATACGCAGTTCTCCTCATTTAAATTTGATGATTTTCCAAATCTGCTAAATTTTTTAATGTCTAGAAAGGAAAAATGCCCCCAAATAAATTGATCACATTCAATCATCTTTAAATCAAACCTATTTTTAAGGATTGAATAAAAAGGAGATACTGCCATCATAACACATTCAAATGTAAGACAATTATCTACATTTATAGATATATGCTTAATGTCCTTTTTCATTCCTCTTCACGCCTCAATTCTTTTTCGATTGTTTTGAAATATGCGTAATATTCTTTTTCATCATTAAAAGAGAGAAGATTATTTGCGATATTAAATATGGCATCATAATCTTCATTTATAATATTTACCTTAAATACAAGTTCATCATTCACCCGTATAATCCAATCATCTGCTAAAAAACCCATAATGATCTTGTCCTTAGTAAGAATATAACGGATTGAACATTCATAATTGTCGCTGGAGATTTGCTGATAAAGTTGAAGAAAATATTGTTTTTTAAGGTCTTCGTAGCAATATTCTATATTTGCCCAAATGTCATCTAAATCAACAACAGAATCATAGGTTAGATTGGAAAGAGAAGAATAAGGTTGATTCTGAAACTCTAAATTTTGTTCATATCTTTCTAGAGCATTTAAGAAAGTATCGATCAGAATGAGTTGATTCTCTGAAATCCGTTTTACTTCCTTTTCATAAATCTCATTCCATCTCTTTATTTGTTTTTTTAAGTTAGAGATCATTTGGCATATGAACCTCACTCAAATGTTGTATTGGATGATCTTGAAAGGAATTATTTTGATGTATCATAATAAATAAAAGTAAGAAATTGTGATTTTTAAGTTTATTATTAAAAAAAAAAGGAAATATTAGAGTTTAGATGATTCCAAACTTAGCACCGCAAGTAGCACAGATATACATAGTGGCGGGTTCAAGACCTCTCCTATGCTGTGCTGTGCCTAACTTAATGAACTCTCCATCGCAATCGCATACAAAAAAATTAGCAATACAGCCCTCTGAGAAACTTTCTCTTTTAAATCTCTCTAAATCATTATCTTTATAGAGTTTAGTCATAAGCAAGTCAAAAAGATAATCTATTTCAAAACATTCATTCCAAATAGGCATTCCTAGAGTTTCTTCGGTTTCTTTAAGAAGATTTTTTAGAAAACTCAATCTTTTAACCCTAAGTTTAGAACGCTTATGAAACTCATCCCATTGTTCTTGGGGAATACAAGATTCAAAATCGTAAGGATCATTTATCATAAAAAAAAAGAATATTTGAAAACTTATAAATGATTCTCTTTGTAAAAAGTTTTCATATGATGAAGAACCCTATACTAAACTCTCTATTTCCTAAAATCTAGATCAATATATTTGACACATAGTGCTTTTGAACTTGGATCAACATCCACGATGGCGTGAAGCATACCAGAGATCTCTTCAAATAATAAAGAAAGAATCTTTTCTTTAGAAAAAGAGGAAAAGAAATCCCTCATAAATCTTACTGCTAAGATGTATTTGAGAGAAACATTATGCTGACTAAGATATTTATCTAGACTTTCTTCTAATTCATTCTCAAGATTATACAAGAAACACACTCTTCTTGATGAAGTTATGGATTCACCATTGAATAAATAAGATTTTTGTATTTTTAAATAATATGGGAAAGAAAATAATTCATATGATGTAAAAACTTAAAAAATAACTCATACTATTTATTAAATACTGAAATGTTTTGATGAATCTATATGAAAAATAGTAAAAGAACGCTCATTTTAATGGGCTTATTGATAATACCACTCTTTTTCTCTCTTTTAGGGTTGGTAAAAGAAAGTTCAATGATTACTGAACTTGACAAAAGTCAAAGCCAAAAGAAAGGAACTCTTACCCCAAAAACGTCATATACTAGCATTGGGTTTAATATTTACATTGATAATACAAAGGTAGGAAGTGCTTGGACAGATTGGACTAGTTATGCGTGGTGTTCTGGAAGTGGATCTCCCTCAGATCCATATGTAATTGATGGTATAGAGGTAGATGTTGGAGGAACGGGAAGTTGTTTGATAATAAATAATTCAAATTCCCATTTTGAGATTAGAAATAGCAAATTCATTAATTCCGAATTGGTTTCCACTTCTGGAGGAATTGTCTTGGAAAACACAAATAATGGTAAGATAATTGGAACTAATTGTTCTGATAATGCTTATCACGGGATCTTAATTTGGAAAGACTCTGATAATAATGTAATTGATAATTGTTTCTTCCAAGATAATATCTATGGTGTCCATATTAGAGATGGTTCAGATGATAATGAGATCCTTAATTCTGTCGCAAGAAAGAATGATGATGGATTATGGGTAGGTTTTGGGAGTGTCGGAGGTTGTATTAACACATTGATTTGGAATAATGAGATATATGACAATATAGATGATGGGGTATATCTTGGACAGCATTGTAATGGCACGATCATAGATAATAATAGGATTGAAAATAATGATGGAGGATTGACTTCTAATTATGGAATCTCTATGATCACGGGATCAGAAAATGTAAATATAACAAATAATATCATTATGGGGAGTGATCGGGGGATCTTTGTAAGAGAAAGCAATTTTCTTATAATAAAGGATAATGAGATAAAAGATAACCACAATAAAGGCGTGGATGCCAGAAATTGTAATGATATTCTTGTTGCGGGAAATCTTATTAATAATCATTCAGAACAAGGCTTGTTATTGGACACTTCCATAAATGCTACCTTAAGCAAGAATGAAGTAAGTAATAACGATGCACCTAGTGAGGGAGGGATACATATTATAGATGGAGATAATATCATCATTGTAGATAATCTCATCAAAGATAATCGTGAAATGGGTATTTATGTAGAGGAAAGTTCCTATCTAGGCGAAATTGATATTGTAGGGAATACTTTAATGAATAATAAGTATTATGGTATAATGGTTTCTAATCCACAATATGCTAATCTACTCAATAATAGAATCATTAATAGTTCAGTTGCGGGGATTCAATTAAGTCAAGTGTGGTTCTCCACCATTTCTTATAATAACATCGGAGATTGTTATGCTTGTAGTGATGGGATCAGAATAGATTCTTGTGATTGGACTACAATCTCTTATAATTCAATTAATAACACGGAAACGGGAATAGAAGTAGATACTAGTCAGTTTTGCTTACTCTCTAATAACCACATCTTTAATACTAGTTCTTTTGGAATAGAAATAGAAGACAATTACAATAAAATCTGTGATAATAACCTTACAAGTTCAAATTATGGTGTTTATATAAATGGTTACGATTATAATACCATTGATGGAAACTATATATCATTTTGTAGGGATGCGGGAGTATATATGGAGAATACAATATCGGGATATAATCAAATTACAAACAATTACTTCACGGAAAATGATTTAGGATTAGAGTTGGATGGAAATGCTTTCCATAATACAATTGAGCATAACTCCTTTATAATGAATAATAAAACAATTTGGGATGCGGGAAGTTCTAATCAAGTCCAATTGAATTATTATGATAATTATAATGGGACTGATGGAGATGGAGATGGAATCGGGGATACCCATTATAGCATCTTAGGAGGAGTCAATAGTGATCCTTATCCACTAGTCTATAACCCAATTATTATTGAAGAAGACGATGATGGAAGTTCTGATGGTGAAGAAACACCCGATGATGAAGACGATGATGGAAGTTCTGATGATGAAGAAACACCCGATGAAGAGAATGGAGGAAAGGATATAATTTCGCAACCCTCCGATGTAGGTTGGATAATCGGTTTGGTTGTTGTTGGAGTAGTTTCTGGATTCGGGGGATTAGGAATAAGTTATATCATCCTTAAAAAAAGAGAAGATCCACGATCAGTCATTCTAAAAGGAAAAAAGGAAGCAAAATCTTAAAAGATTCTTTTTTTTAACATTTTTTTTTTCATATGAGAAGATTAAAATATTTTAAGGGCAGATTATGAATTATGGAGATCTTAGAGTTATTTGAACTCATACGAGAAAGAAGTATAGATTTGGCAAAATGTAACCTAATCTTTAAATGGAGTCATCGGAGAGGAACTTATCATTTCTATAAATTGATTAAATTGATGAGTAAGTATGTTGATGTCGCTGAGTTTTATTTGAGTAATGAGTTCGTTAGATTAAGAAATTTAAACTATCCATATCATTATATATGTCTTACAATACATAAAACCCAGACTGATGAGTGGGAATTTGATTGTGGAGAATCACATTTTAGAGTAGGTTGCTATTTAAGAGATCTATCTTCTGTCCTCAGATGTAATAAGGGTGGGCGTAAAGGAAATAAAGAATTGAAAATGGAACTTAATAGTGGCGGGTTAATAGAGGGTATAAGAGTTACAAAATCGGTAGAACAAAAAAGACATAAGATTGAAAAGTTTTTATATGGTATAATGGATGAGGATGTAGGCGGAGGGTATATTATAAAAGAAAATGAGAGGTTTAAATTAAGTTTGAATAAAATCCATAATGATTTAAATAAAGATATTCTTTTTGCGAAAAGAGATTGTTCCGTTTCATTTAGTTTAAGTATAGATGCTATTAATGGGATAAAAGAGAACTTTAAAAAAGGGGAGAGGATGAAAATAGTGGGGAATGAGGGAGGAATCTTATTTATGAATGAGAAAACAAACATAGAAATATTTTATAAAAAAGAATTATTAGAGAAATTTGTTTTTAATAAAAAAGATGAGGTTCAAATTTATGATGATTTCATCCTCTTCTTGTCCGATCTTTCACCCATAACAAAGAAAGATGATCGGATTATTTTTCATATAGCAGATTCCATTTTAAGTGTGGTTTTTGAGGGAAGTCTTGGTTCTTATGATTATAAAGATTATAAGTTACAATTCTGGTTTTTTTCCGATGAATCACCATTCTTAGATAAGAGTTATTTAATAAAAGAATATGAGGATTAAATGGAGAAGAGATTAAATGGAGAAGATTATAGTTTCTTGGGCTGATGAGGAGGGAAGTTGTTATAGATTTTTTAGATTTCTAGAATTTATGGCTTTCAATGTTTATGAAATGGTTTTTGAATTTAAAAATAGTAGTATAATTCTTAATGGGATGGATGCTTCTAGAATAATGGTCATAGAGGCAGAATTAGATGTAGAAATGACTCCAAAAGTTTTCCCTCCGCAAAGGATTGCTTTTAATTTAGAAGATTTTAGAAATAAGGTAGAGACTAAATCAAAGAGGTGTAAATTGGAACTCAGATTTGTCAAAGATCCTTATTGGGTTGTAGAGATAAGAAAAATAGATAAGAAAACAACATCTAGCACTCTGAATGCCATAGATCTTGAGACAGAGAGTATTCCTATGGAAAATCTTAAGCAAATAGAATATCCAACAATATTTAAAGTCAAACCATTCATAATAGAGGAAATATTTAAGAAAGCCATTGCTTTTTCGGAAATCTTGACTATCGGGGCGGATGATAATCTGGTCTCCTTTAGTTCTTATGGTCAGATTGGTCATATGGAATACTCTATCCCCACTAGAGATTTAAAAGGAGACTCACCCTCTTTTTCGGTAAGTAGTTATAGTTTGAGTTTCTTAATGTCTTTAAAGGGAGGAAAATATCAGAAAGGGCGAAGCACTAGAAAGGCGAACTTTCTTGATGTTTTTGAAGATGACGATGAAATCAAATTTGAGTTAAAGACAGATCATCCATTAAAGATGACATTGAGAGTTCGCAAACTTGGGTTGAAAGCAATTTGGTTTTTAGCACCTAGAGTAGAGGAAGCCGATTATTTTGAGGATGATTATGGACTATCTGATACAGCAAAGGGAGTATTAAGAATGATTCAAAATAAGAGAATTATTAATGGAAGAGAATTGTCGTTAAATGTCCCCACAATTGAATATAATGGAGGAGATGGCGTTTATTATTTTATGAACCTTATAAATTATTTGAGAAAAAATATAGACGAGGGTAAATTTGTATTTTCAAAAGAGAAGATGAGTCTATTGTCAATAAATGATAGTAAAACAATGTTAATGTCAATCACTAAAGATTTAGATATATCCTATCCAGAGAGGATTGAAAGAGGAGTAGTATTAGAGGATCTATGGAAAGTTTTAGTAACAAAAAAAGCATTTAAAAGGAATCTAAGAATTGAGTTTGGAAAATCATTTTTTAAGATAATAGAAACACGAAGGAATGATAGAACAAAGATAGAAACCATCTTGGACACCATAGATATGGAGAGCGGTGTTGATTCTGAAATGGTAGATATTTTAGAAGAGAAAAAATATGGTATATCTTTTCAGATTAGTGAAGAAATTCTTGAAGATATATGGTATGAAACGGGAGTTTTTAGTGATGTGAGCGAAATAATAGCAGATAAAAAGGGTTTGCGGTTCAGAGAGAGTGGGCAGATTGGCTTTGGCGAATATTTTATTCCTTATGATGAGTTGATCTCCTATGAAAGAAAAAGGAATGTATCATCGGCATATAAAATAGAATTACTCAAGAGCGGAATAAATGAAGCAATAAAGGGTTTAGGGAGTGATAATTTTTGGATCTCATTACCTCAAGATGATCTTATGAAGTTGGAAATTTATGATGATAAACTTGATATGGATTTTCTAATATATCTAGCAAATTGGGAGGAAGATTGGTAATCATTTTATTTACCGAATCTCTTCATCCAAATCTTCTTTTGTTTTAGACGTATTTTGGTAAATATTCTTTCTAAAGTTTTGTTTTGATTCAAGAGAATATTAATTTCATTATCTAATGCTTTAAGTATAATTGGGAAAGGTTTTTTGTTATTGGCGTGTGATCGTTTTCTATCCCTTAATGTCTCAATTATGAGATAATTTCGCTTAAGAGTATAGAGAATGTAATTAAGAATTGGATAAGGATCATCTATGGATGGATCAAGAAAAACTATTTCTGAGACTTTATTATTCTTACTTATCATCTTAAGAAGATATTATAAAAAAATATAAAAATCTTGCGTTCAGTAGGTTTTAGGGAGTTTATAATTAGCAACAATATTGGTGTTTTTGAGAACAGATCTTGTTTTTGTTGTTGAATTTTTTTATATCTCAACAAGAAGAAAAAATGATGATTAGAAGAATAGTATGAAAACTTTTTATATGATGTTAAAATATGAGAAATTAATTATAATTTTTAGAAGAGATAATATGATAAAAGGCGAAGCAAATATTAGTCCAAGAGAAACTCAAATAGAAGTGAAAAAAGTATATATCACTCCAGATGTGTTAAAGACAATCGAAGAGTGCGGAAGAACTGCCTACCTTAGTTTTGATAAAATAACAGACGAGTCTGCGGAAAGTTTTATAGATATGATAGTGCGTAGAGGTCACGAATCTGTTCTAGAACACGCTGTGTTGTCCGTGAGAGTTAAGGGGATATCAAGATCTTGTTCTCATCAATTGGTTCGACATAGATTGGTAAGTTACACTCAACAATCTCAGAGATATGTAGATGAAAAGAATTTTAGCATCATTGTGCCTAATTCGATAAAAAAGGATGGAGAAGCATATGATAATTTTCTGGAATTAATGGAACAGATCAAATCCTTTTATTCCTTTTTACAGAAAAAAGGAGTTCCAAATCAAGACGCAAGATTTGTCCTCCCTAACGCCACAGAGACTCAGATTTGTGTTACTACTAATCTAAGGGAATGGAGGCATATATTGGAATTGAGGGGATCGCCTCACGCACAATGGGAAATTCGGGAAATGGCGATTCGGGTATATGAAATCCTAAAAGAAGAGTGTCCTATAATTGTTTCTGATTTTGAACTTACAGATAAGAGGACATTGCGAAAAATTAGGAAGATTGAATAAAAACATAGATTGAATAAAAACATATCTTATTTTTTTTAATTTTTAAAGAGAGTTTGATTAGAGATGTCTTTTCTATATTTTCAATAGAAAACTGAAAAAAAGGAATAGGATAAGGTAAAGATGATAAAAAACAGATAATTCTAATATTTAGGGGGAGGAGGGCAAAATGGGGCTAACGCCCCAACCAATATTATTCCAAAAGACAAAAATCCAGAAGTCCCATTCTTTATCATCTTCATAATAATATAGGATCTTAAAGAATATAAATGTTAATGTAAGGAAAAATTATCATATGAATGATGAAATCGGAAAAAAAAGTTAAAAAAAAACAGAACTTAAGATATAATATGAGTTTAAATTATGTATTCTATTCTTCGTTAAACATACTTATTTTACAATGTAAGGTATGTGAATGGCGAGAGAAAGGAAAATGTAAATTCTCTCACATAAATTTAGGGAATGATTGTAGTTTATTTATTAAAGATGAAAAAAAGGATGAATGTTTTAATAAATACATTGAAGAATGGAAAAATAAGAAAATGATTGGAATGAAATTATGGCAAAACGGAACATTAAAAAAGTGAGAAAGAAATGAATGAAAGGGAAATAATAAAGGGAAGATTAAAAGATTTTGAAGATGGGAATACAACAAAGGATTATAATTGTTTGTGTGGATATGGGGGGAGATTTGGAAAAATATTATTAATGACGGATTTAGATTACGAGAGTAATATATATACTGACAACCCTAATGGAGAGCATAAGTTCTTTTGTGTGTGTCCGAATTGTTTTTCTGTAAAGTATATTCCCGATGAGAATATTTCTTAGAGGCGTATGTTTTACATTGAGAGAAAAATTAAGAAAATTAGTGAAGAGGGTTTTTATACTAGGAGATTGGCTGAATGTTTCAAGAAATATTGAGGAGGGTTCGATTGATTTAATTATAAGTGATTGTCCATTTGGAACGGAATTGCGAAACAATAAAGAGTTTAATGATAGTGAAGAATATGTAGCGAAAAATATTGATGATTGGATGAGAGAGAAGCATAGAGTCCTTAAGGAGAATCATCATATATATCTATATGTTCCCACCTTAAAACTCTCAATGTGGCTGAATAGTTTTGAAAAATATTTTACTCTGATGAATATTCCAATAGCGAAATGTTATGATAGTAATGATTATCGGACAAATAATTTCGGTTTTGATTGTCAATTCCTTTTATATGGAACTAAAGGCGAAATGAAAAACGCTAGGAATTTTAATAAGGTTAATTGGATTGAAACCTCAGAAGCGTGGCTTACTGATAAGAGAAACAAAAAACCAAAAAAATATACCTATCATTATCCATCTTATATACCACGCAAGTATAGAGCAAACTATAAAAATAATGCTTATAGTAAAACTGAGCATTATACTGAGAAGAATAGGGAATTGATTGAGAAATTCATACTGATGTCATCCAATCGTGGAGAGATTGTGTTAGATTGTTTTTGTGGGGCGGGAAATATACCTCTGACAGCACTCAAATTCGGGCGAAAGGCAATAGGGATTGAGATATTGGAAAAATATTATAATGTTTGTAAGAAGAGATATAAAGAATTTTTAAAGAATCCAAATTTAGAATCATTTATTTGAAGATAGAAACTAAATTAACTTAATTTGATCAAAGATTTCTCTTGCTAGAATCTTAAAACATTTATCTACATTCTTACCTAATTTAGATGATGTTTCAATATAATCAAAAAGATTATAGTGGCTCTTCATAATCTCAATCATTTTTAAATCCCCCTCTGTTCTAACAGATATGTCACTTTTAGCCCCAACTAAGAGTATTTTTACATTTGGGCTATCCTTTCTTATTAATGATACCCATTCTCCGATTTCATTAAGCGTATTTATATCTGCTAAATCAAATAAAAATAAAACCCCATCCGTGTTCTTGGAATAACCTCTTAACATCTGCCGAAATCTCTCTTCACCACCTAGATCCCAAATACTTAACTTAATTTCCTTTTCTTTAATGGTTATACCTTTTTTTATTAATATATTGACACCTAAAGTTCTTTTGAAGTCTTCTCTAAATTTTCCTTTCAAATACCTATGAACTAATGTAGTTTTGCCGACACCACTATTTCCAGCAATAAGGATTTTATATTTATACATTTTTTTTTCATATTATTATCATTATAGGTTTTTTTAAGATTCATTTAATTTAAGGTTATTACATAAAAACATTAATATTAAATTTCTATTAACTATCATTAAATGAAAGAAGAATGGGAAGAGAGAGAGGTTATTACTAAGGATTTCTCTGGAAAGAGGAGTAAAGCAAAAATACAGAAAGGATATTATAGAGAATTTTATTCCACATTTGGAGAATTTGCGAAATTTGGGAGAGATAATCAAACGCCAAGAGAAATATATACTTCCGATGCTGTTGTGGAGTTTGTTAATAAAAAAATGAAAGATAAGGGAGAAGAGTTCGGTTATGTTTTTGTAAGGCATAATGGGACTAACATTCTATGGGTTGATGATCTCCCTAAGCATATGGAGGTTGAATGGCGTAAGATAAACATAGTTAAAGAGTTCCTTAAATTACTCAAAAAAAAACCCGTTGTAAATATTAAAGAGATAATGAACATATTAACTAAGAAATTATCAAACTTAATTGTCGAAAAAGCGGTCTATTTAGAGGAGAGAGAGATAATAGCAAATAAATGGGATCACGATAAGCAGAAATCTGAAATTAAAGAAATATTATCAAAATTTACAGAATTTGATGAATATGATCTATATGATCAGAGAGAACTTGATAAAGACGATATAAGGTATGCTGAATATCTCCCCATAATTTATGCTATTGATTATAAGGGTATCAGCCTTTTAGTAACAATAGATGGCTTAAAAGAGAGAGAACATCATACATTTTCAAAGGTTCTTAAGAAAGGTATGGAAAAGGAATTTGACTCAGAAAAAATATATATTGATGAGGAGGATTCCTATACTTTTATTGGCTGTAACGCATATTTATATGAAAGAACTAAAAGAACTTTAAAGAATCTGGAGGGTTCAAAAATCTATTATTTGAAAAATAACCCCATAATTATCGCAAATAGGTATTTTCTCTATATTGAGACATCTCAAAAAGTGAAATCATATAATTTTCTTACGGGGGAAATTACTTATGATTATACAGATTTAATAGAACTTACAATAGACGATTACAATAATTTACTGAAAACACCAAAAACCAAATTATATAAAGATCTAGATAAGTTAGGTGTTAAGTTCAAGAAAGGTTCAAAAAAACAGACTCTCCTTTATTTATTATTAAAACATAAAGAAACATCTAAGTAAAAGAAGAAATGAAAAGATTATTTTTGAGCGAGATATTCTATAAAACGGGCTTTTAAAATACCTCTCTTTATAAAAGGGTGATCTTTCATATTTTTGTAATAATATACTCTATTAGTATATTGAATGAATACTTCTAATGAAGTTTCAAATGAAGTGATCTTTTTGTGTTCCTCTTCAAGTGTTTCAACATATTGTTTAAAAAACTCACTATGAAGAAGATTTTCTAAAACAACAAGATAATGTGGATCTACCGAAGAAATGATTCCAAGTTTATTTTTTGATTGATAATCTTTATATATGTTATAACCTATCCTCTCATTGATTAAGTTCTCTAAATGATTCATTAATGTTTTAGAATCTCTATATTCTAAAAATAATTGATCGATATGGTAAGAAATATTAAGAGGAGATAATAATTCTTGATTATCTTCATTCTCGCCTTTCCATTCTCTTCCTTTACGGAACTCTGAGTTAAAGTCAAATTTTTTTCGGGTTGCGGGGTTTATCAGATTAGATATTAAATTTGCCCATAATACAGAATCTTTATTTCTTTTATCAAAGCGATGATTGTTTATATCATACCGATATTGTTTCGCATATTGTTTTATAAAGGTTGAGAGTGTCTCAAAAAAGTTCTGTTGAGAGGTTGGATGAGAGGGGATATTTTTGAGAAGTATTGTTGGGTGAGAGAAAAGGTTCTTATAAGTGAGATAAGTAGTAAAATGATAAAAAAGAATTTCAGATTGTAGATCAATGGGGATGTTTTGTTTCAACCATTCTATATTTTCAAAAGTTAAGAGAAGAGAAACCATCTTCTCCATTGAGAGAGATAACTCCATTGAGAGATATTTCTCAAAATGACTCTTTTCAGCAAAAGCATTATCCCTAAAAAGTGATCTGGAAAAAGTAGATAATTTTCTATAAAAAAAGATTCTTAGATACTCTTTTTTTTGCTCAAATGATTTTTGATGAAAATCTTGAATAAAATCATCACTCTTACCTATATATCTGAGATAAGATTCAACTAGGTAAGAAGATTTGATGGAGAATGGTTTCCTTAGTAAAAGCGAAAAAAATTTGCCTAAGATAGTTTTCATATATGAAGATGAGGGGAAAAAATATTTAATTATTTAGGTTAGAAATTATTTTTAAAGAAATAAATGGTATATTATATTATGGAAATAAAAGGAAAGACGAATAAATTTGGTCTTCTCTTGGAAGTCTCACTTATTATAATAGGTGTGCTTCTTTTAGTGATGAGCATTCTTGAGTGTTATAACCAAATCTTACAGATTGTAATCTCGGTTTTGGTCTGTGTTATAGGAGGTTTGGCTTTAAGGCATAATATAAGAGGAGGAATTAGAAAGAATGTTGTTATTGTAAGAGACTCTTAGTATTCATCCATAGGTTCGTCATCATCTCGAAAAACATATTCGGAGGAAGAAGAATGCGTTCTTTCTTCGGGAGAGAATGTTCCTTTATCAAAGAACTCCTTTAATATAAAGTTTCTTGCCTTTCTTACCAAATCTCCTTTTCTATCTTTACTTTTATAATCTTTAGAATAAAGGGAGAGAAATCTTTTTATTTGTTTTATTGTCATATCTTCAACTTCAATGTATTTATTAAGAAAAAGATTTCTATTAAAGAATTTATAGTTTTTATCGTAATTTTTGTCTTTTTTATCTTTTATAGTAAGAGTTTTGAGGAAATCATAATAATCCTCATTATCCATATAGTATCTATCATCCTCCTCTTCCTCCCCCTCTAAGTTAAATATTCTGAACGATAAGGCAAGAGCAGAATGAGAATCCCAAATGAATATTGGTAAAAAATCACCAAAATATACGATCTCCCTATTATTTTTATTAAAAAGATCCCAGAAAAGTGTTAATGTTCTGTCATAACCGCATAACATTGCCTCATTGGTAATGTAAAATTGATAGTCATTTTCATCTCGTCTCTCACAGAAGAAACGGACAATACAGATTCTATTGAACTCTGAGAAAAAGTCTTGGATAGAATGAAACCTTAAAGTAGGGGGGGTATGTCTCTCAAGCATTTTTTGATATAAACTATCTTCAATATTGGCTTTTGTGGTAAGAAAAAAGTAACCTTTTGAGTTCATAAATACATAAGGAATTTTATTGAGACACCTCCACACTCTTTTATAACACTCTGAATCGGGGGAATGATGATAATATTGGCTTAGACGACTACATTTCTCACATATTCTCTTAGTATTTATGTAATTAGAATTAATTAAAGACATCTGAGAAATGAGTTTAAAAAATTCAATAAATGGATTAATTAATAATCTTTTAGATTTAATCATTTTAAAGAATTTTTTGTGGTTTTTAAAACTCATAATAATAAGTGAAAAGTAATCAGATAAAAAGTTTTTTCATATAAAGGGATTTATTCTTTTAGTGATAAGAGAATGTTAATGTTATGAGACTAAAGAATAATATACGCATTCTGAGACGCTAAGGAGACCTCCCCAACACTCTTGTAACAATGATAAGAAACGGATGTGAGAATTTCTATTATTCTTGATTCATTATGAAGTGATAAATCAGAGAAATTTTGGGTTAAGAGACACAAATCTGTCTTAGTTTGTTCTATACTTTTCTTAACCATAGTAAGAATAAGATCAAACCATTCCCCAATTGTTTTGATTTTAAGAACATTTATATTAGGGGAAAAAGCAGAACACCCATCATTTTCAGAGAGTCTGATCTCAATAGTTAATAAAGTTGCTTCAACTTTAGCAACATTATTAATAGCAATTCTTTGACTAAGTTCTTCAGTATTGTTTTTGAAAGAATAATATTTATCATATAAGTCTGAAAGTAATATATTTCTTTTGGAAAGATTAAGTTTTTTGGGAAGTCTCATCAAGATGATTTTAAGTTGTTTTTTAATATAGGTTAGACAAGATTGAATTGAATAAATCAGCATTGAAATTCTTTGAACCTTTTTGTCCCTATTTGTCATAATAAATAAAATGAGAATGAATTAAAAAGTTTAATGGGTTAGTAGTTGGAAAAAATATATCATATGATATAATTCTCTTTTTTCCGTGTATTTTTATGAAAACGATAGTTTTTTTTGATTTCCCAAAAGATTTAGTGCCATCCATATCAAATACATCCAATTGCGTATAAAAATCGCAATTTCCACGATTAATTTCAAAGAGGATTAAATAAGGATATTTTTTTGGAATCCATACTTTTTTATGAGTATATAGGGGTTGGTAACCTATTTCCGATAAGCGATCATAGAGTATATCTGTGGAGTGGTATTCTTCTATTATTTCTTCTAATATAATCAATTCAGAGGATATTTTATAACCCGCATAATGATAAGCATAGATAACTGAATCGATCCAATTCAAAAGGAGTAATATTTGAGCCTTAGAGTTATACCAAATGGATTCATCTTCGCTACATCCATAAGTATTCTTGAAGCCACACTCAATTAGGGCATTTTCTATATCTCTCGCCCAATTATATCTCTCAAAACATCTGGAGATGATATGATATAAGGTCTTTTTTGTTTTTTTAATATTCATAATAATCCTCAGAATAATCTGGATAATCTTGTTCCTCAACCCATTGATCATATGCTAGATCTGCGTGATAATCATCCCATTCCTCTTTTGTTGCGTTTCCACGATTGAATCTTTTACAAGTTTTATGATTCCAAAAATCTGCGATTGTATTACCAATCTTTTTTGTTTTGTAGAGGTGGCAATCAGAGAGTTTGTTTTTTAGATCATTCATAAATATCGTCTCCAGAATTTCGCATATTTCTCCAATATTTTTGTGTTTTACATTCTCAAAATCTACTTCAAATTGTTTTAGATATTTTATCATCTCTTCTTTTAACTTCTCTAAACTCTCATTGCTTTGGTCTTTACTTTTATCTAAAATTATGCTCAGAGGAATGAAAACATTAAAATTCAGATCACACCTACCTTTATTACGAAGATACCAGCATTTGCTAAAGCGACAATTGAAACAATTCTTTTCTAATTTACAAGTTTCGCATAGATCAAAGAAAGCATTGCCTCTTTTTTCTGTTGTATTGGCACATATAAGACATATATTATTATCTTCGGACATATAAAGTATTAGGATATACCAATAAAAAAGGATTATGGAGTGATATTTTCAATCATATGAAAAAAATTAAGAGATACTTTTTTAAATTCCTCATAATTGCGTAATGTTTCTTTATCTATTTCATTATTAGAGGCGGAGAGTAAGAGGCGGTAAAGGAGGACTCTTTTCTTATCATTAGATGTATAAAAGATTTCATTCTTATCAAGTATGTCCTTTATCTCATCCATCGTTAAATATCCTCGTTTAGTGATCTTTCTCATAGTGTCAATAGTGATCTTAGGGATTGGATCGCCCCAACTCGCATCATAAGGAGATGTGATGTAGATAGCATTTTCCCCCACTACAAAAACGGGAAAATCGGGGTAGTAATATATTTTAGGAGATGTAAAAACTCTAAACGCATCATTGATCTTCATATATGGATAATAATTCTTTCCTATTCTTGTGAGATTTTCAGATTGAGAGAAATAAATGTAGTTTGGATCAAATTTAAGTTCGCTTCCATAAATATAGGGTTTTGCCAATTCTTTTTCTTCAATCTCTTTAAGTCCATCTATCGTGAAAAGCATTGACTTTCTGCTATGATTAAGAATATAAGTAGTGGGGAATGCTTCTATCCCCTCAAAATCTTTATAATTTACTTCTCTATCAAAATCAAATCCTACTTTTAGAAAGTCTAAATATTCTTTCTGTTTCTCAATACTCCATCCAATTTCTTTAATCCCTCTTTTCTTAAGATAAATCTTCTTTTCTTTAAGAGAATGTAGAGTTTGGGTTACTTTCTTCTTCATATATTGAGGCTCTAACAAGATTTCCTTACCTCCTTTTGAATGATAAAAACGCTGAAGAGGATGATATTTAGGAAGTAATAATCGAAAAAAATCCATAAAGAGATCTGTTTTCCGAAAGGTGAGTTCCATTTGTTTATTATCTCTATCATCAACCCATCTTATAGTCTCACCATTATCAGAAACTAAGACATATCCAAAACCTCCCTCAACTTTTGCGTTTAAAAACTCTGCTACCTCTTCAGCAGAGCGTATTCCCATATTCTTTTTGTGTTCTCTAGCTAACTTAAAATATGAGTCTCTATATTCCCGATAAAAACCATTAATAGAAAACTCACCTACTTCGCCCTCAAAATTTTTAGTTCTAAGGATAATGCTTTCTTCCATATTTGAAAATTAATCGTTATGAAATAAAAATCTTTTTTAAAAGGTTATAATAATTATATACCTATGAGTGTATTCTCAGAATTAGAAATGGAAATCTTAACAAACTTAATTTTAAAAAAGGATTTGGGTCTAGATTTTGGTCATTCTCCGATAAAAGTGTTAGTTCAAAAGCATAATGAGGAGTTTGAGCAGATCAAAGGGGCTTTTAAGAGATTACAATCATTAGGATTACTTAGAGATGAGAAAGGGGGAATCTATATTTTGAATAATGATAAGACATTAGAAGTAAAAAAGATCCTCCAAAGTTGAGAGTTTCATTCATATGATAAAAAAGATTTTCCTTAAAATTTAATAAAGAGAGTAACTTCTTACTTCTTATGTGGATTGAGATTGATGGCGTGAATCGAAATTATAAGTCTATTAATTTTACATTATTAAGAGATGAACTGATCGATGGAACAAAAAGTCAAACAGCACGGACAAACTTTATTCCTTATTTTAAACAAGAAAAAGAAAAATATGAAATAGTTGTTATTAAGTTTAAAGGTTCTCCCTTATTTTTAGTCCCGATTGAAAACTATTATCCTACGTGGATAAAGGATTTGACTGAAGAAGAAGCGAAGAGGGATGGTTTTGACGACCTAGAAGATTTTAAGAGAGGATTGATGGAATTAAATAAAATTGAAGACTCCCGTCATATTTGTATTATAATCCAATGGAATCCAGAAGAGAGGGTTATGTTAGAAGTAATAGCAAAGAAGAAAAAGAAGTTTATTTGTAAGACTAAGGGGGCAGAAGATATTATGGCTTTTGCTTAAGAAGAGAAAAAAAGTTTATAGCAGAAGAGATTCTTCTTTATAATATGGTGAAAAATTTAAGTCCATTTATCTTGGAAAAAAAATTAAAAACAATAAAAAAAAGACTTGAAAACGAAATAGAAGACTACTTAGGAAATAGAGGAGATTGTGGGAACTTTTCGTTTGCGTTATCCAGAGTAATAGGGGGTTTTTATGTTTGTTCTTATTGGAGTGAGGGGGCTATTATTGAAGAGACACCCGATCATTGTGCGTGTTTATGGTGTCCTAATATAACTATGGAGAATTATGAGAATTGTAAATTATTATGGGATAAGGATGGAAAGATTACGTTTTCAGATCTTAGAGAATATTCTTTAAGGGAACAAAAAGAACACATTAAAGCAGTTGGAAATTCTAAGTGGGCTTTAGATGAGGAGGACATTGTAGTTGAAGTATATACTGACTTAGATGAGCCATATGGTTTCTTAGAGATTGCTGATGCGGAAAAGATAATACAAATGGAAAAAATAATGAGGGAGGAATTAGGCTCTTATCTGAATGAAAAAAGAATGCGTGTAATCTTAAAAGGAGGGAAAATCATTCCAACTAGTTTTAAAATTAATTCATTAAATACAATAGTAGAAGAAAAGACTTATACTCAAATGCTTATAGAATTGGAAGTCTATTTACTCCATATATTAGCAAAAAGCGATAACAAAGCGACAATAGAAGTTATAATCTCTTTATTTCATACAAACAATCTTTCATATTCCGTAGATCTTCTTATGGATACCTTAAATGGATTGATAAAGGATCAATATGTTGAGATAGAGGGTATTATGACTAAAAAAAAGAGATTGAAAGAAACATATATGATCTATTTTAGTATTACTGAAAAAGGAGAAAGATATTACGAATTTAGAAAACCATTGCTAGGAGAGTTTGTTTTGGGAAAAATAATATTGTAATAAAAAGAGTCTTTTCTTAAAAAAAAGTATCTTTTTCTTATGGTTTTTTTCTATCGTATTAATTTAGGGAATAAATTGAGGTTTTTAAAAGTTTCTAAAACATCCTTTACTTTTGAGGTAGAATAGCCCACCGATTGAGATATTTGGGTATAAGAGGGTAATGATCTCCTATTATTATCGTTTCTTTTCTTTAGAAATTTATACATCTTAAAAGCATATTGGTCTATGTCTAAAAGCACTTTTGGAAGATTGTTTGTTGTGAGCAAGTGTCCATCTTGATCAAGAAAGATTGTTTTAACCATAAAAAAACTAGGATGAGACTAAATTTAAAAATAATTGTTATGAGTTTGTTTTTTTTTAATCTACACTTACAAATTAAGTCCTATTTACTTTAAATTTCTTTGAAAAGAGTTTGCCTCCTTTGATGAGTGTTTTTTTAGGGGATTCGTTTCTCATTTTTAACATTTTCCTCCTTATGAAAGCAACTGCTCTTGAGTCTTCTTTAAGTTCATATTGGGCTTGTATAACATCTTCAGCCATAATCCCTTTCTTATATAATTCGATTGCTTCATCTACATTATATCCCGCCATTTCATAGAGAGCAAAAGATTTTTGTATTGATTGATTTGTCTTACGAAGCGTTTTTATTCCGTCTTTATTTTCGATAATCTCATTTGGGAGATCTTCTTTCCATTTTTTTTCCCATTTAGCAAACTTTTCTTGGGTAAGAAGTGATAAAAATTCTTCAGAGGGGATAATATTCAAACATTCTTTAATGTCTAACATAAAATAAATACCTCATTTTTATTAATTTAATTATATAAAGATTCGTCTCATCGAATAAAAAAGTTTGGAATAAGAAAAAAAAGAAATATCATATGAAGAAATATTCCGAAAAGAGTAGAATGGGCGTAAGTCTTAATTATGAACTTTTCCTTTTATTATACTATGAAAATAGAGATAAAATTCATAAGAGGAAAAAATTGCGTGGGTAAGACTACACGCATAAGAAAGATGTTGGGTTATGAAGAAGAAGCAATCTCAAAATATACACCAAATTCACCAGAAAGGTTTTCTCTAGAGAATAAAAATTTTAATATCTTAGAGCGATGGGAGAGAGGATTGATTGTCCGATACTATTTAAGGAAGAATTGTTCCAAATGTAAGGAGATTTTAAAAATAGAAAAGGAAATAAGGAAAAAAAGGAAAAGATTGGAAGAGCGGGAGAGAGAGTTTAAAGAGGCGGAGAGATTAAGGAAGATTAGTAAGAGAATGGTAGAAAAGATTAAGGGCTTGACGGAAAAGATTAAGGGCTTGACGGAAAAGATGGTTCGGATAAAGGGGGAAAGTAATATTGATTTTGACTATCCAGATTATACATATGAAGAATTGAAAGAAAATAGATGGTATGAGTATTATGATCTTGGTAAGGAGATCGAAAAGAGAAACAAAGAAAGAGAATCTATTGAGTCAGAAAAGGGGATTTTAGAGAATGAGATAAGAGGGCTTAAAGATAGAAGAGGATACACGAGACTTAAGGAAAGTTATGAATTTAGAGAATACCAAATTTATGAAAGATTAAAAACACATAGCAGAGAGCATAATATTGATCTTTATATCACTATTTTAAATAAAGATGATTTAATCTGGTATTTTATGAAGATCTCTGATATGACAATCAATCGGTTATTTTTAGAAAAATTGATAGACTTTTGGTTGATCGCAGAACTAGAGGAGGGTTTTGAACATTATGTTTCTTTGAAACCCCCCATTAAAGCACGATTACATTTTCCTCAAAATATTAACGAGATTTATGTGGAAACAAATAGTGGTGATGAGGTGCTTATAATTGAATCAGAAGTGGTGGAAATAAAAGGGGGATCAGTTTGAAGGTTAAATGTTGCTTAAAGTGTAAAGAATATGTGCCCATTCATACTGAAAATCCTCATAGTTATGAAATGATTAAAAGTTTTGATAAAAAACATAGATACCACAATACAATTATAATTCCAAAAACGGAAATGAAAGGAGAATATAAGATTTATGAAATGAAGAGGGAGGAAAAAGATAATGAAAAAGATATTAAAGAGTAACCATCCAATATTGAATTGTTATTATTGTCATCATATTAACCAAAACACGCTGAAATGTGATATATTTTATCCTCAATCAATTGACAAGCCAAGAGAAAAAATATGTAAGGAGTTCTGTTTGAGAGAAAGTGGCGATATTACAAGGATAAAAGAGTTTATATTAGGAGAAAAACCATTGATCAAGAAGTTCTTAACTCAGATTAGGAAAAAGGGGAAAAAAATCTGGAAACAAGCAGATGAAGTTAGGGAGAGATTACTTTATGGTAGAGAAGAGGGGCTATCAATGGCATTTAATATTATGAAGTCATTAATTCAATTTGAGTATTCCCAATATAATGACATTGTAGATAAAGTTGAAAAGGAGATAACATACTAATTACTCAGTCTTCCATCGGTTCAAAAAAGAATTATACTTTTTTAGATAACAATCTACTTTAGAGAGATCAAACTCGCCATTTTTGTTCCAAAAACAAGATTGAGCATCAAAACTAAAGTCAAGAGTTCCGAAATGTTTTGACATTTCATCTAAATTTTCATTAAGATTGTGGGCTTTTAATCCCCCCGCAATCCCAATCTTGAACTCTTCATTAAAGGCATATCCAATCTGGGCATAGTCTTTAAGTTGAGGTGATGTAATCTCAACTCCTTTTCCTCTGCTTGAGTCAAATAGAATATAATCCATCATATAATAAGTTTTCTTTATGTAGCGTATTATATCATATCCGCCCCCATATTTCTCAAAATATCCTTTATGTAATTGAAAGATAAATTTGAGGAAAGGAAACTTTTCCTTTAAGATCAATAGTTTTTTCGGATCGGGATAAAGAAAATTGAATTGAATGCCATCAATAATTTTAGAATAACCAAAATCATCTAAAAAATAAATTAATTCATCAAACTCATTGTTTTTGGAATTGTAATGGATTGTTGAGAATACATTACCTTTTGCTTTTACTAGCATTTTCGTAAGTTCATCTAAATCGGGATATGCTTTCTTAGGGTTGAATTTTTCTTTAATGGTTTTATTATCAACTAAAAACCCTAGCATTGGAATATGATGTGTAGAATAATCAATAGAGATATTATATTTTCCAAATAGAGAGAGAATTTCAATCAGATCTGATTCAGTAGGACATCCCGTTATGCCAATATAATTTTTAAGTTTTAATTTTTGGAGTCTATTTATCTTTTTGATGACAGAGGTGCGACTATCACGCCATCCATCCCAATAAGATTTGTTTTCATTCGGGGTTTCATTTTCAGAGTTTTTGATCGTTTCTTTCAACCAGAGTTTCAAGATTTCTAAACTCATTTTTGCCACAACTGAGTGAAGTGTTCATTCATAGTTCTATTTATGAGAAGATCGGATTTAAGTGTTTTTATCAATGAGAGTTTAGGGATCGGAATCTTTTGTTCATATGAAGATTATGCTCACACTTATTTATGATAAGTTTTTATTTGTTGTTTCATTATAGAACATAATAAAAATAGGAGTTTATTCAAATGAGTATAAAGTCTGATAAGGACATTAGTATTTTGAAATGTGAAAATTGTGGAATCACTAAAGAAGAAGCAGAGGAATACGGGTTAGAATTAAGTGTGAGGCAACGGATTGATAACCATATATATTGTTCTGAGTGTGTAATGGAGTTAGGATATGGATATTGTGATGTATGTGGAGAGGCAATAAGTTATGATGGATCTTGGGAATTGTTTTGGATAAATAAAGAGAATTATGAGAGAAGTAAGAAAAGCGGAGTCCAATTTATGCCCCAGAGAACCATCGTTTGTCCAAGATGTTATTATTCTTATCGAAAGGACAAGAATAAAGTCTTCACCGAAGATACAATTTTCTATGATAACGGGGATGTCTCAGTTAAGTTAAATGATATTATCGTCAATAATGTGAGTGAGAAGTTTCAAGATACACCTACTTATTTAGTGAGTTTTTTAGCATTAAGAGGTGTATTAGAACTTAAATTAAAGGGAGTTCTTGGGGAAGACGCAGAAAAATATTGTTTGGCAAGAAAGAGTTTGACGGGATTAGGATTTAACGATAAAGATGAAATCGCACTAGAACAATTAAATCAATTGTTTTCAAGATTGAATCAATAATTTATTAAATTCTTTTTTTTTTTCATTGATTCTAAAAAAATAGATTTAAAAAATTATAAGGTAGAATTAAGCGTGATAAGTTTTTAACTCTCTATCGCATTTAGGACAATGTAAGGTTCTTGTATTTTTATTATCTTTTGTTATAAGGTCTGTTACTCTAAAAGTATCTTGACAACACTTAAAAGTTTCTTTATTTTCTAAGGCGTGTTTCATTCTTAGTGTGAAATATATGAGATTAGCGTTCTTTGGTGCTTTACCTCTATTTTTAGCCTCTATGGAAAGTTTGAAGAGAGGAAGGGGGTTAAGGAAGAATGTGATATTCTTCATAATCTCTAAAGGATAAGGGGCTATGAACTCATTCGCATCTAATTGAACCTCCGTTTCAGAGATTATATTAAATATTGTAATTTTTGTAGCAAACCAACATTCACCTCCATTACTCCAACTCATCTGTGTAATCAATGAGTGATCGGAGGGAACTCTTTGTTTTCTTATACCATAAGCGTTTAATCGATCTATGAGACGATTACATTTGACGATGGCGTTCAATTCCTCAGTATTGAGAGATTCCATCCTCTCTCTAAAATCCTTTTGTTTGATTAAAATCTTTTTATTCGATCTTTGATCAACACCGAAGAATTTGAGGCGATTAATGTCTTTCTCATTATACTCTTCCGTGATCTCTTGTAATGTGATATTAACAAAAGGATAATTTAATATATCCTCTAAAGAATGAGAAATGTCCTCGCCCTCAAGTATTTTCTTAAAAATTGGTTTTAAAAAGATGTCTTCCTTAATATTGCCTCGATCCATTCCCTTAATATAATAATTATTTAGGCAAAATGGTTTTTTGAGGACAAGATTGCCAAATTCTATTAATTCAAGATTCCTATCTGCTATCGAAATAATTTATTCACTTTTTTTTTATAGTTTAGATTAATAGTTTTTAAGTAAATAAATACTTGACCATAGTAGTAGTAGAGAAAACCGCTTCATATGAATCTTTTTTTATTATATATCTAAAAGGTTATCTAAAAGTCTTGTAATATCCTTAAAGATGTTATGATAATTTAAGAGTTGATTTCTATCTGCGTCTTCAAGTAAAGGTGAAATAGTTTCATCCAGATCATCAAACCTTTTTTTTAGACTCTTAATGTATTTTAGCATACTAAAAAGAGTTTATCTAATCATAAAAACTTGTTCTAAAAATTTTTAAAAGAAGAGCAGATAAAATCATATGATGAATGATTCTAAAAAACAAGTAAAAATATTTGATAAGAGCATAGAAAAAATCTTTTTTGAGTTCTTGAAATATCGGCAGATCAATCCGATTGACGAAAGCGATCTGAAATATATTAGGAGAGAATTAAGAAGTCCAAAGGAAGATATTAGATATAAGAAATTAAGTGATAAAGTAGCAAAAAAACTCTATGAGTTTTTAAAAGGAAATTTCTCTAATTGGGAAATTAGTATATTCAAAATATTAAAAATTGAGATTAATCTCCTTTCAGAGAGAGATCTTAATTTTATTGCGATCCTATTTCAACTAGAAGAAAAGAGAAGCGGAAAAGGATGTTCTTTAGCATTGTTGATAAATCTTGAAAAAGCATTGTTATATTTATTCGATGAGGGTAAAATAATTGATTTATACGATGAGGGTAAAATCAAACTAAAAAAGATATGGGGTAAAATCGAACCAAAAAATGATTGGTATTATAATTTAGATTTAAAAGAGAAAGTTCTTTTTGAGGGTTCAATTGAGGAGTGTTTTCATTTTATGAATACCTTTATATATATTAAGAGTAAAGAGCATTTAGAAGCATTAAGAGAGAAGAATGTAGAAAAACTAAGAGAAATTGCCACAAAAATTGGAGAAGATGTTGCTAAAAAGGTTTCTCTAGGATATGGATATTCATATAATTTTAGGCAAAGATTATGTTTGATGCGAGAATTAGAAAATAATGGGTTTAATGCCTCAATTCCCTTAAATCAATACGATTTTAAGAAAAGGATAAAAGAAGCATTTGAAGTTAAGAAGAAAGGGAAAGATGTTATTGCGGGAGGAGGAGGAGTATGGGGAAAAATAGGAGATGAATTAAGTTTTAATATTGAGATCGATGGTTGGTATCTTAAGATGTATGGATATTTACTTTATCCCTTAAAATATGATTTATTACCTAATATCTATGAGAGAGAAAGAATGGATAATGAGATTGTTGATAAATATGTATCATCAGAGGAAAATCAGAAAAATAGGGATGATTTTAGAGATTGGCAAAAATATCGAAACTTAGAGAAATTCGATATTCTTAAATTGAATGAACTAGAAGTTGGAGTTGTAATTTACATTTATGATACCGCATCATTGATATATGGTTCTTATGAGAGAGATTATACATCCAAATATAAGATGGAAGTTAAATGGTATGATGCGGATGATTATGATTTTAAAGAGGAGTATTATAAGATCATTAAAGAGAATCAAAAGTCTTTTGTCATTGAGGGAATAATGACAGAGCAGAGAGGGAGATTGAGAAAAAAAGAAGACATATATGTAAGGACTTTAAACGATTACCAAGTGAGAGAATTACAAAGGCGGATTAATTTTCATAAATATGCCCAAACATCTAGGTTTCAATTATACCAGAAAATGCGGAATTTATTGCGAAAATTAAAAGATAGTAAGATCATTAGGACATAATTATCTCCTTTTTTTTGTTGTAAAAATAATGGATATATTTGTTTAAGAAGAAATAAATGTTGTAAAATATGAATAAAGTGTTGTATAAAATGGAGAGAAAAACAAGAAAGTTTTTTACTGAACTAGAGACTAAAAAGATCATATCACGATATGAAACTGCTTTGAATTTTGATTGGGATTATTGTAAGTTTCCTTACATCTCTAAAATGGAGATTGAAAAGGTTGATGAGATATGGGATCGGGCATATATGCGTGAGAATAGGTGGATATTAGCAGATATTTTGGGGGTAGGACATTGGCAATACCCTTATAAATGGTTAAGCGATGAGGAAAAAGAAAGGGTGGTTAATCGTATGAAGTCGTTGCGGAACTTAATGGCGAAATTACAATTAGAACTTAATCATTATGGAGATTATATTTTTCATTTTTCTTTGGAAGAAGAAGATATAGGGGATATTTGGGATTCTCTAAATTGGGAAAAGAAAAAGGAGTTTTCAGAGATCGTTAGGATTAAAACAGAGATAGAAAAAGATCCCGAATGGGAAGATATAGAAAATAAAAGGGATATAATCATCGCTTTGGAGGATTTTAAAAATGTAATATTTAACTCATATAGAACTTATAAATATGAGGAGTGGTATAAGGGAAAACTTGGAAAGAAAGGGATGGAATGTCTTGAAGAGTGGATGATTAAATATAAAGAAAAATATGAAATAAAAAAGGAAGCATTACAAGAACATAAGAGAATTTATGAAAGTGTCAAAAACCGCCTCAATGAACTCCACGCCAAGATAAATACACATTTAAAAAGGATAGGTTCTAATTATTATGAGGATTATTATGGAATACCAAAGGAAAGTGTTTTAAAAAAAGTTAATAATTATTTCTCACAAATGGAAAAGCAGATAAAGGTTCAAATAAGATTAAGTAAAATTGATCCAACTTACTTTTATGAGTTTATTCATTATCTTAATCTGAGTATCATTTTCTTACAACATCAAATAAATGAATATATAATCTATTTTTGGGGTTCATTCCGCAATTTCTTGAAATTTGATAGTATTTTACTTTATTTGGATAAATTAAACGTAAAAGAATTTGTTTTTACAATAGAGAAGAATGAGGATTTCTTTAATCTTATCGTTGAGGGATGTGAATCAAGTGTTGGGTATCGCTTAGGATATTTTGTATTCATTTTTAAGATGAGACAAGATAAACAAATGATCGTTTGGGAAAATATTAAGAAATATTATATGTTTGGACTTACCCCCCTAAGAGATCTCATAAATATACGATATAGAGTAAATAGTAAAACATTCAAGCATTACGATATATCTTTTGTCTTTAACCATAATAATTTACGGATATTAAAGAAAATGGATGAGCAGAATCCCGCATTTATAAAGAAGATTGGAGAGGTAAATAAGATCTCAGATGATTATGCGATCATTACTGCTGTGAGAGATCGTGATAATATTATTGATAAGCATTTTGACTTAATATGTGAGGTGAAGGAAAGAGAGTTTAAAGAACTTCTAAAATTTAGCGGAAATAAGATTAATAAGCGGACTTTGTTTTTAGTGGAAATGATAGATGATGAGGTTGAATTTACTATATATGATAAAAAAACTGCGGAAAAGGAAAGATATAGTGTATCCTATGACTTTAAGGAAGAAAGGATTATTAAAAAAAAGAGGTTTCATATTTCTAAAAAATTAAGGAAAATTAAATCACTTAAATCATATTATCATACATCCCAAATGTTTGCGATAAAAGGATTATCTAAAATGATCAAGAAAGGTAGTGTAATCAAGTTAATGATAGGTGATGATAGTTTTCTTAAAATAGATATAGATATTGTATTGAATAATCAGATTAATGGTAGATTTTTTAACATAATAAGTTGTAAAAAAAGGGAATTTTTGGAGGAATGATTAAAATGAGTGTTTTAAGCGAGTTTTTTGAGTTTTTAGAAAGAAGTAATATCGTTAAGGAGAGGCACAAAAAGAGAGAAGACTTTCCGATTAAAATGATTAAGGATTTTATTGGGTTAATTAAGGAAAAAAGAATGAAGATTAATGTTACTCTTACTAAAGGACATCTCTCTTTTAAGGATAGTTACAAATTACTTAATATTTTGAATGAGTTAAGGAAGTCGGATTTAAGTAACCTATATATTATCGCACTAGATCGTGGGGATTATAGTTTAGATGATTATTTAGGACAAAAACAAGAGCAAAAATTTCGTTTAATTGGATATGATTATGAATTAAAAGATCATCTTTTCTTCATCACGTTTAAAGAAAGTAGAGATAATGTTTTTAATATTAATTCTGGACATTCATTATATATTGAAAAGGAGGGAGATAATTCTGTAAAAAGATTATTAAAGAACTCACTCCCTAAAGCATATCGTATTAGAAAGATGGATGGAGAGGAGGGTTTAAATCTAACTATTGGAGAGGAGGGTTTAAGAGGAAGAACAATATCGGGGAAGAGGGAATTTGAATTAAATTTGAGTAAGTCCAGAAATAATTATATGACATTAGATAAAATATACGAAAAACATAAAGGATTAAGGAAAACGGCAGATTTTCTGATGGAGATCAAGTTTAAGCATCTAGAGAAGATCTTAGAAGATCTTAGCAATGACTCTGATATTGAAATAGAAGTGGGGAAGCATAGGATTACATTCACTCAAGAGATGGAGGTAATCGAACCATACACAAATGTGATGACAAAGAACCCTCAAGAGATGAGGTGCTATTCTGAGTTTGTGGATAGTCAAAATCAAGTAATATCTTCTAAAGCCATTCTAACTGAAAAAATGACAAAAAGATTTATATTCAAAAAAAAGGTTAAAATGAGAGTAGGGGAACAATTATTGTGGTTCTTAGTAGAATTTAATAAAATAATAGAGGGGAAAAAGGTCACCTTTTTCATTAAAGATGGAAAGATTATGGTATGTTTTAGGATTGATAAGGATATTGAGTTCTTTATGATAATAAGGGCGAGTAGGTCTATTTTAAGGAATATGGATGAGGAAGAGAGAAAAGATTATCAAGTCATTGTAGAGCATTAAGTATCTTCTTTAAGAAATCTATTTTTAATATATATTAGAGCATCATAAAATTCTCTTCCTTTTTCGGTAAAAGAAATTCTTTTTTTATCATTTTTATCTTTTTCAATCTTAATTAAATTAAATGAGAGTAAATCCTTTTTAGCCCGAAAAAAAGCATTATAATAGGAGTAACCATTGAGAATTTTATAAAAGTGAGTCATTAAGATTGGGTAATGATATTGAGAAAGAATTTCAAGTGTTCTCCAAAATCCTATTTTAGAAAATATTTTGGGTTTTAAATCCATTGAAAACATAAATAGGTATAAAAATATATTAATTTAAAATCTTTCTACTAAGATAGTAGTATAGTAATTGTTGGTTTTTTTATCATATGACAATATTTTAAAAATAAAGAGATCCTAATTACATATAATGAAGATAAGGTTAAGAGTATTTCTTGTGATCTTACTATTTTGTTCAATAATACTCCTCACCCCGACACTCGTGATGGGGGGAGAAGATGGAAGGCTAAATGATGAGACGAATGACCTAATTATTTTTTATGAAACTTATTATGAAGAAAACCGAAGTAGTTTTGATGAGATTGATATTGAATATCTTGATTATGAAGAGAATGAAGATAACTCAACATTTATATTAAAGATTGATGGAGATATAATGAATAATAAGGAGTTCTTCATTTTTTATTTGATTAAGTATGAGGAGTTTAATGAGAATGATACTGATGATTATGAATTTGATGATTATATTATTAAGATTGATAATCTTGGAGGGAATATCATAGGAATTAATAATGAAAGTAATTCTATTAATGTGGCAGTTTCTACTAATAAAATGACCTTTACAACCAATATATCTCTGTCCTTAGATGAGATTGGTTGCTTAATGTATTATCTTCCCGATCTGAGTCCAGAGTATTATGTGGTAGATTTTTTACCAAACAAAATGTTCGTGGGAACACAAGAGATAGGAGGAGATACACTCCCCTTATTCGATTGGTTAATCCCTATCTTGATAGGGATAGGGGTATTAGGAATCGTGATGTTAATATATTATGGAATCCGATTCATAAAAAAGCGAAGAAATAAAAGTTCAAAGAATAATATTGTATTCATAGAGTGAAAAGAATGGGTTTATTTGGAAAGAAAAAAAAGAAAGAAGAGGAAAGCGTCATTTTAGGCGGAAATGATGAGGATGTCATCATAGTGAATAGTGGAACTTACAGATTTAAGAAAGAAAAGAAAAAAGAAGAAAAGAAGAATGTTTTTGAGTTTATTTAGTGGTGATTATGGGTTTATTAGACAGATTGAAGAGAGAGAAAGAGATCAATGAAATAAAGATAGATGGGGAAAAGGATGATGAGATCTCCATTAGAAATGGCGTATTTAAGTTTCAAGTAATTAATAAAGAAGATAAAGCATTTTCTCAAGATGATGTAAAAATCTTGGAGATACTCAATGATCTCTATGAGGATAATGGGGATTTTTATGGGAGTTTTATTAGTTTAGATCTTATCCGTGAAGAATGTGACGATCAAGATGGACTTGAGGAGTCTCTCATAAATTTAGAACAAAATGAGATGATTATATCTCATAAATCTATTGTTAAAGATGAGCAGAGTTATAAAATTACTGAGAAAGGTTTGGAGAGAGTTAAAGGTCTTTCTAAGATAAAGGATAGTCTTGATGAAGCAAAAGAGGATGATTTACCTCAAGATCGGGGCATCTCATTCTCAAATTCAAACACGACTTATGATCTCATTAAGGATTTTTGGGATAAAGCGGAAGTAGTAGAAAAAGAGAGACTATTAATTCATTTACAACGATTAGCAACTTATCCCGAAGATTATAACTACGAGGAGGTTGCTAGATTTGATTATGAAGATTTGGATGATTTTGAAGATTTTTTGAATGAAGAGCAAACCTTTATAGAGTTTCTGGAGTATAAAAACGGGATAAAAAGAGAAAAAAGGAATTTTTATTTTATCATTCTTCTTGGTATGGTTGAGAATGAGGGTGAGGATAAGTTTTTAGGATCTGACAAGATTAATGAGATAACCGCAGATTTAAAAGGTATGAAATTAGAAGATATTTCAATAACCCAAATACGTAGAAGTGATTTTACACTCCAATTAAATGATCTGGGCGAAGATAAGGAAGAATTTTTCAAGAGAACAATAAAAGGGGATGCGGGACAAGTTTTTCTAAATATTATAGCAAAGGGGAATGTAGAGTTATCACATATTAAGGAAAATATTGAATCTATTACAATAATTGAAAGCATTAAGAAAAGGGTTTTTTCAATTCAAGCAAATATATTAGTTGGAGAAAAATTGTTATTTTCACAAAAACAGAATCTTAATGAGAAGTCACGACTTTATGCGTGACAAATACTATTTTTTAGCAACAATTGAAAGAATTTGATAAAAGGGTTTTTTGTTATATTGTTAAAAAGATATTCTAAGAATCTTTTTCGAGTATTAATCTTTGAAAAATTAGTGATAATTACTTTCTTTCGGGCAGTTCTTATGTTTTTTTCATCTATTTCTTCAGTTAAAATGAATGAATCGTATAGGCTCTGCTCTTCCTTTCTTAGTCTCTTGATTTCATTGAAGATAAAGATGTAATCCTCACTAACTATTATCTTCTTATTCAGTAAAACGCTTGAGAGTGTTTTTAGTAAATCTTCCATTTTTTTATTCATATGAAAGTTTTTATAATTTTTAATATCATATAATGAATTAAAGTTTAAGAAATAAAATTGTTAGCAAAATGATGTTTATTACAGAGTTTTTTGGTTTTCTTTTAGAGAAAGATATTGGGTTTAAAAGTTCTAAAGATATTATTGGGGGATTTTTGAGATCTGTATCTGAAAAGCAAATTAAAGTAGATAAAGAAAATCTCTATAAAAGAGGGAAAAAGGAAATCGAAAGGCAAATGCTGGAAAGATTAAGAGATAAGATATTCATTAAAGAGGACTTATTCACATTTGAGGAACTTAAAGAGGGGAAGAGAGTAAGGGATTATATTCCTAGAGAGAATGATGATTTAGCGATGATAGGGTATAGGATTAAGGATCGGAAAAATATTATGATGGGTATGGTTGCTGATGTTTATGATGATTCTAGATTAGGGGAAAGATTGGATGATGAGAGGTTTATAGGTTTCACATCTGATAATAATTTAAAAGAGATTTTCGATCAGATATATTTAGTTGATGATATAGTAGGAGATGAGAAGATCGATGAGAACGCAGATTGGAGTGATAAAGTAGGCATTTATTCAATTGTGGTTGAGAATGAGATTGACCAGCCAAGAGTCTGGGAAGAAAAAGTGAAAGAATATCACTTGGGTTTTAGGTATGGGTTTGTGACTAGAGTTTGGGAAAGTCTAGATAGAGAAACAAGAACAATGAAATTTTTAAAAGGTTTTTTTCCGTTAATTCTAAGAGATAAAAATTATGTCATATTGATCGCACCTATTGATTTAAGTTTGATTAAAAAGGGGCGTTATTTAACTCTTTCAATTAAAGATTATGAATTTCTCATTGAATTGAAAAGAACTAAGAAATATAAAAACATTATTGTTTCAAAGATTAGGGAAAAAACCAATCTTAAAAAGGATGAAATTAAAATGATGAATGAAGATACCATCATTTATTATTATCTGAAGTCTAAGGAAGATCAAAATAATTAAATTAAAGTTATCTGTATAAATAAATATAAGTTATTGAGGTTAAAAAATGAGCAGTCAAACCATATCTGATTTTTTTACATATGTTAGTAGAAAAAGAATAGTCATTATTAAAGAGGAACGTTCTGGTGTATCATTAGAGGCATTGGTGGAAAAGGGGATGCGATTAGTGAAAAGAAAAGTGATCTCATCAAAGGGAAGGGTAAAGGAAAGCCGAGCAGAGAAAAAGAAAGCAATGCTAGAGAAATTATCAAAAAAAACGGAGAAACTTAGGAAAGAAAAGAAGAAAGAAAAGATTGAGATTCCTAAAGGAGAACCATCTGAAAAATGGAAAAATAAGGAATTATTAGAGTATGCGAAGCAGAAAGGGATAAAGATCAGATCGGGGAGTAAAAAAAGTGAAATCTTGGAACAGATAAAGCGTCATAAATCTGTTATCGAGGGGATAAAGAATATAGGAAAAATTGATTTAAATCTAAAAAAGAATCTTAATGATGAGCAATACGCAGTAGTAAATGATTTAACGGGAAATATGTTGGTATTAGCGGGTGCGGGTGCGGGAAAAACTCGGACAATAACATATGCGGTAGCAAGTCTTATAAAGAATGGGGCAAAACCAGAAGAGATTGTCTTGGTCACATTCACTAGAAAGGCATCCCAAGAGATGATAGATAGAGTAAATGAATTATTAGGTTTCTTCCCCCCTATAAATGCGGGAACATTTCATAGTATAGCAAATAGGAACTTTTTAAAAGCAAAATATAAAGGAGTGGAATTTGCTTCATTATTAGGTTTAAAAAGATATTATAATATAATTTCGGGTAATGAGTTCATTGGTTCTATGAGATATAGAGCAGTAAAGGAGAAAAAGAATGAAATTATGTTTGAGAAAGGAGGTTATGATCCGAATAAGAGGATACCAAAAAATAAGTTCAAAGAATTGATAAAGAAATTTGGAAATTCGGCATATTGGGAGGCACAAGAGAGCGTTCCTAGCGTAGCAACGATACAACAAATCTTCTCCGCAATGAATAATTGGAAGAAAAGTGCTAGAGAAGTAATTGAAGAGTTTCCAGAGTTCTTAGAATATAGAGAGTATGCTGATTTGGTTTCCAAGATTTATGATGATTATACGAAATATAAGAAATATGAGAATTGTGTAGATTATGGCGATCTCTTGGTTGGTTGGAATCAGTTACTAAGTTTTGATGAAGTTAAAGATTATGCGAAAAAGTTTAAATATTTCCTTATTGATGAATATCAAGATACTAATATAATACAAAACGAAATCATACACTCTATCTCTAAGTTGGGAAACACTAATCTGATTTTAGCAGTAGGAGATGATGCTCAGAGCATATATGCGTTTAGAGGGGCTAATTTTCAAAATATTCTTGATTTTGAAGATAATTTTAACGCAAAAAAATATATGATAACATATAATTATAGAAGTTCTCCAGAGATCCTAGATTTTGCTAATGCTGTTATCAAGCATAATCAGAATCAAACACATAAAGATATGAAACCCACAAAACCCTCTTTTAAAAAACCTTTTGTGGTTGTTTCTCATAATAAAGATGACCAGCCAATAGCACTCATAAATATAATAAAGGAACTACACGCTAAGGATGGAGTGCCCTATGAAGAGATGGGAATACTGCTATCGGGTTTTAAGAATAAAGGAGTAAAAGAATATATAGACGATATACAAGATCAGTTAGTTGCGAATAGTATTCCTTATGATTTGAGAGGAGGGTTTAGTTTTTTTGAAAGGGCACATATAAAGGATGTAATTGCTATTTATGAATTTATATATCATCCAACGGGTTCGATCTCAGAATCTCATCTTGCTAGAATTTGTAAAAATTATATTGCGGGGTTAGGTGATAAAGGAGGCAGAGCATTACATAGTAAAGTGATAAACTATAATGATGATCCCAAAAGTTTGATTAGAGATAAAAGAATGTTAAGAAAAGCAGTTGAAAACGCTAGGGGAATTAATTGGTTTGACAAATATGGGGTGCTTGTAGAGTTTATCAATGAAGTGATAAAGATAAAGGAGAGATCAAAATCATTTGGGGAAGAGATTGAGGAATTATTCAAGTTTAAGGTCTTTAAGGAGGGTTTTGACTATCAGTATAAATCCGATATTAAGGATTATGAGAAAAGAATGAAAGACATTAAGTTATTAATGGAGAAAGGAAAGGATTTCGTGTCTTTTAGACAATTTAATGATGAGATGAAATTAGGAAATTGGAATGTAGGGGAGGCAGAGGAGAAGACAAAATTAGTATTATCAACCATTCATAAAGCAAAAGGATTAGAATGGGATGTGGTATTTATGCCTTTTTTGTATAATAATTTTATGCCTCATTTTTCCGCTATTAAGGATGATGCTAGTCCAGATGCCTTAGAGGAGGAGAGAAGAAAGTTTTATGTTGCCGTGACTAGGGCAAGAAAGTATCTTTATCTCTTCGGAACTGATACAGATGGAGGCATATCTCAGTTTATAACGGAATTAGATATGAATTTATATGAAGAAGTAGATATAAAAAAATGGGTGATATAATTTGATTAATCTTGAAGAGTGGAATGAGAAATATTTTAGGGGAAGAGAAATCTATAATGAAGAGATTATAAAAAGATTGAACAATGTTCTTGAAAAGAATATAGATATTTTTCTTAAGGGGATTGAGGAGAAAGAAGAAAAGGGAGTTGGAATCTTCGTAGATTTAGGACTCGATTTTCAGCATTTAGAGGAAGTAGGTGATCCCTCGTATTATGTTAAGTTTAAGATAAGATTGACACAAGATGTCTTTGATGAGATAGGGAGGGATATTGATTCAAAAGAATTGGACTATGATATTGTAGTCTCACCTTTATATTTTATTGCGAATATTAATGCTTTTAATTGGTTTATGGATTATGAGGATTTTGATGATGATGATGACGCTTACCAATATTTCTGTGAAATTCGATTTAATAAAGAAGAGAGTTTCGATTTTCTTAAAAGGGGTTTCGATTTTCTTAAAAAGTTCGCAAAACAATATTCTTGGGAGGGTTTGAAGATATTATTAAAACAAAACCTAGAACATATGATAAATGTAGGAGTGCGGATATAGGTTTTGACCAATGAACGAAGCATTTGGAGAGATAAAGCGAAACTTAGGATATACAAAAGACGGGAAACTTAGAACCACAAAAAAGAAATATATTCATTTTAATTTAGAACTCTTTTTAGCAAGAAATCTTCTCATCAAGAAAAATAATGAATTTGAACCAATAAAATTATATAGTCATTGGTATCATACTAATGAGTTTGAAAGAATTAAGGGCGAATTTATTGTTGTAACGGATTTTGATAAAATAAAAGGATATGGTGTTAAAAGTAATAAGATTAAACATCTCATTAAGGTGGTGCGAAAAGAGTTCAATAATCTCATAATCCTTAGTTTAAAAAAGGAAATTCCAAGAGTTTTTCTTAAATCATCGTGGGGTAAAGTTATTTTTATGAAAAAACAAGAGATGGAAAAAGAAGATGGGGAATTTCTTAAGGGAATGTGTGAGAAAATTATTATTTTAGGTAAGGAATATCAATATGAGGAAAAGAATAAAATTGATTTAATTAAGGAATTTTTAAAATTAGGGGAAAAGAAAAAACTTTATTCATATGGAAAGATTAGACGAATCGATCTTCGGAGATGGTGGGATTCCAACGGAAAGATGTTTGAGAGTCAGACATCTGGATTTATAAGAAGAAAAGAATTTTTGGATTATCTTTTGGGGAGAGATAGGGAAGAAGAATGGAAAGAATGGGAATCACGCATAAATGAGAAGAATTGGAAAAGATGGATGTATCCTATATCGGCTCATAATACTGATTTTGATAAATGGCTTAAAAATCGAATTGAGGATAATTTATCGCTTCCGAAATATAATTGGTATGGTTTAGAAAAAGAGGTTAGAGATCGGATTTGGGAATGTGTAAAAGGGGATAGAATTGTCAAGCACATCGTTAGTGATCCTAAATATAACCCTCATTATAAGAAAGTATTTTATTCTTTAAAAAAAATATTTAGAAATAAGAGATTTTGGTTAGCCCCTCTTAAAATTGCTGAACTTTATGATGGAATAGAGATGATTAGGGGGCGTTTTCAGAGAGTGGGGGGGAGTTTATTATATCATATCACTTTAAGGGTTTCTGAGGAAGAGATTAAGGATAAAAGTCTCTTGTTTTATGCTAGAGGAGATGAATATCGTATATTAAAAGAGAATAACTTATTCTTTTGTAGGTTAAGTCATATAAAGAGAATAGAGTTCCCCAGCGATTTTTATCTTAAAATAATGGAACTATTACGAATGATGAGAGATATTCGGTTAATTAAATGATCTCCA
>Ga0180433_10001048_pt1 | contig 46714 bp, 59 predicted proteins | sample SS_ome_8_FD_132980 | JGI IMG/M metagenome (GOLD analysis project Ga0180433, IMG submission 132980) | Hypersaline lake sediment archaeal communities from the Salton Sea, California, USA - SS_1_D_1 metaG | ecosystem: Environmental > Aquatic > Non-marine Saline and Alkaline > Hypersaline >...
GAAAAGTTTATGCCTCGGTCTATACATGCTGTAACAAAAAGAGGTTTTGAACTGAAAACTATGCTTTTTGTTCTAGCATATGCTGTTAGTAGAATAAGTTATTAAGGTAACAACTTAAGTTATATATAGTAGATCGAAACTGAGAAAGTTGTTGCTTTAAATAGCATTTTTTTCTAGTAAAACTTTATGATTTGGTTTATTTTTATATAAAAATAGTTGTGTTTAGCAATAAAATAAATGATTTAGAGGCCATAGATGTTTGATTTTCTATCCCAAAAATTTTCTTCTATATTTTCCAAAATTACAGGAAAGTCAAAGTTGACAGATGACAATGTTCAGGAGGCATTGCAGAAGGTTAAGGATGCTCTTATAGAGGCTGATGTTCCGTATGACATTGTACAGGAGTTTACTGAGAGCGTAAAAAAGGAGGTATTAGGACAAAAAGTTACAAAGGCATTAAAGCCGGGTGAGCAGTTTATAAAGATCGTACATCAAAGATTATTGCACTTTTTGGGGGGGGATAGTAGTTCAACATTTTCCTTTCAAATCCCTTCCGTTGTTATGGTGATGGGCTTGCAAGGCTCTGGCAAGACAACAACGTTGGGTAAATTGGCTTATTATGTGCAAATACAGGCTAAAAAAAGAGGGAAGAGTCGAAAAGTTTTATTAGCTTCAGTTGACTTTTATCGACCTGCAGCGGTTGATCAGTTGGAGGTATTGGCAAAGCAGGTTGGTGTCGGGTTTTATCGAGCAACCAGTAGTGATCCTGTAGATGCAGCCAATGAGATTATATGTTTTGCTAAGAGTAATAGGTTTGAAATTGTGTTTTTAGATACGGCTGGTAGGCTGCATGTTGATAATCAGATGCTACAAGAGTTGCAGCAAATAGATACAAATGTTCGTCCAAAGTATAAGATTTTAGTATTAGATTCTATGACTGGGCAGGAGTCCTTGAATGTTGCTAAGGCATTTGATCAAAGTGTTTCTTTCCATTCAGCGATTTTGACTAAAATGGATAGTGACACCCGGGGTGGTGCTGCGTTTGCCTTCCGGTATTCACTAAAAAAACCGATTTTGTTTGCCGGTATAGGTGAAAAGTATGAGGATATTGAGCAATTTAGACCCAATCGTGTTGCCGATAGAATTTTGGGAATGGGTGACATTCTTAGTTTGATTGAAAAAGCCGAAGAAAAAATTAAAAAAAATGAGCAGGAATCCCTGTATAGATCAATATCAAGCGGAAAGATGAATTTGCAGGATTTTGCTAATCAGATGGAAATGGTCGGACGACTTGGATCTCTGTCCAAAATTATGAAATATATGCCAGGGGCCTCAGGTCTTAAGGTATCACCTGAAATGTTAGAAAAGGGTGAGACAGAAGTGAAAAGATTTAAGGCTATTATTAGTTCGATGACCCCAAAAGAGCGATTCTATCCGCGTATTATCGATGGATCGAGAAAAAAAAGAATAGCGTTAGGTGCTGGGGCAAAGGTTGAAGATGTAAATACTTTGTTACAGAGATTTGAACAAAGTCAACAATATGCTAAACTTTTTAAGAAGTTTGGAAGGTTTTAAGTTAAATTTTTTAAATATTTAATAGGAGTTTCATGGTTAAAATTCGCTTGTCTCGAGTAGGAAAAAAGAAAGTTCCTTTTTATCGTATAGTTGCAGTAGATTCTAGAAAAAAACGTGATGGTGCATATCTAGAAAATCTTGGTACATATGATGGATTAAAGGGAATATTGACTCATTTGAATGAGGAAGGAATACAAGACTGGATAGATAAGGGTGCAGTTCTTACAGATTCAGTAAAAAAATTGATAAAATTGAAAAAAGATGCTGATTCTCCTAAGCCTGCTGCAAAAAAAGCTAAAAAAGCGCAAGAAAAACCAAAGACAGAAACAAAAGCTAAAGCAGAAGTGAAAAAGGAAGAACCAAAGGCAGAGCCTAGCGAAGAAGCAAAGGCTTAATATACAAAGGTTGTTAGTATGCCTAAAGGATTAGTAGAATATATCGTTAAGTCTTTGGTAGATAAGCCAGAAACTGTAATGATTAAAGAAAAGATGCTGGATTCTAAAAAAATGTTAGAAATCTTTGTGGATGACAATGATCGTGGAAAGGTAATAGGGCGTGGCGGTAAGACTATTCGGTCTATTCGTGTTGTTGCGGGTTTAGCCGCTCCAGGTGAAAACATACTTATAGATATTGCTAGATAGATGAAGATTTCTATTCTCACAGTTTTTCCCGATCTTTATAATAATTTCTTAGAAACAAGCCTTGTTCGAAGATCAAAAGAGAATGGGCTTGTTGAATATAGCTTAGACAGCTTTAAATCTTTTGTAGAACCAAAGGAGCGAATAGATGCTCCTACCTTTGGTCATGGAACTGGTATGGTTATAAAGGCCGAAGTTGTTCAAAAAGCTGTTGAAAAAAAAGAAAAAAAGTATGGTTCTGGATTTAAGGTCTTTTTTTCGCCTCAAGGTAAAAAGTTAGATCAAGATCTTTTGCGTGATATATATAAATCTGCATTAAAAAAAGGACATTTAATGTTGCTTCCTGCTCGGTATGAAGGTATGGATGCTCGGGTTGAGGAACATTATGCAGATGAGGTTGTATCTGTAGGAGATTTTGTACTTATGGGGGGGGATTTGCCAGCAATGATGCTTTTGGAAGGTTTTTTAAGGCTTATTCCAGGTGTTGTAGGCAAACAAGAGTCTGTTGAAAAAGATTCATTTACCGGATCATTTTTAGATTATCCTTCGTATGCTGAGCCAGTCGTGTGGAAAGGGCTTGCTGTACCTGAGGTGCTTCGATCTGGAAATCATCAAAAAGTGGATGAATGGCGAATGGAGCAGGCTGCAAGAAATACCGTGCTTTCTCACTTTCAATGGATTCGTTCTAAGTATATGGTAGATAAACAGGTGAAGCTCGCTAAAAAATATATTCCGAATCATTATGTTGCATTGATGCATACAGATGTTCTTATTGGTTCAAAAAAAAGGGTTGGACAAACATCGGTGACAACGATAGATCTTCATGATATAGCGCGTTCATCCCGAACGTTTGGGCTTGAAAACTTTTTTATTGTAACCCCATTAGTGGATCAGCAAAAGATTGTAAAAAAAATGTTGGATTTTTGGCAAAAAGGGATTGGCCAGGAGTATAATATTAATCGATTTGAATCGGTAAAAAGAGTTGTTTTAGAGAAAAATCTTGGTAGTGTTATTGCGCATATTCAGGAAAAAGAAGGTAAAAAACCTGTTGTAATCATGACCTCTGCAAAAATGGGAGAAGATTCCAATAAAATATCTTTTTATGATCAAGATAAAATATGGGCATTTGGACGACCGGTTTTATTTGTGCTTGGTACTGGGCAGGGACTTTGTGATAGTGTTATGAAAGACGCAGACTATGTTTTGTTGCCTATAGAGGGGTTTTCTGACTATAATCACCTTTCTGTCAGATCTGCTGCCGCAATAATTTTTGATAGATGGTTAGGGCTAAATAGTAAAGAAGTGGCATAGAGATTTGCCAGAAGGCCTTTTTTGTCGTATATTAGATAGTAGAAACAAGCATTTTTTGCTTTTTTTGTGGTCTAATGTTTTGTTTTTCATGTAAGATTATTTTTTAATATGGGGCTTAAGAAGCTATAAAAGAATACTTTTAAAAGGGCATCCGATATGAGATCTAGTAAGTTAACCAAAGAAACAATAAATGAGCTGGGTATTTATGAACGTAATTTTCCTGAATTTGGCGTAGGAGATGCTATTGCGGTTTCATTGCGCGTTAAAGAGGGAAACAAGGAGCGTATTCAGGTTTTTGAAGGCGATGTTATATCAATCAGAAAAAATGGTGCTTCATCTTGTTTTACCGTAAGAAAGATAGGCGCTAATTCTGTTGCGGTAGAAAGAGTTCTACCTTATTATTCTCCGCTTATAGAGTCTATTCGATTCATTAGAAGTGGTAAAAGACGTCGCGCTAAATTATATTACATGAGAGATCGTATTGGTAAAGCTGCAAGAGTACAAGAAAAAGTTCTTACAAAAGAACAAAAAGAACGTCAAAGCAAGAAAAGAAAGGCTGCTGCTGCCGCCAAAAAAGCAGTTGAGCAAAAAAAAACAGTTGAAAAAGTAAAAGAAAAAAAATAGGTTAGATTTTTGCGCGAGGGAGAGTTGTGATGCAATATAGATTGCGCATTGCGTCTCTAGTTAGTTTGCATTTTTTAGCCTTGGTAATGACAGGTTGTTTGCTTTTATTAAGTTCTTGCAAAAACTCTAAGGTTATTCGTCCTTTGATCAAAGAAAAAAATACAGGAGAAAAAGATATAATCTTTTCTCCTGTTTCTCATTCTGAAGTAAAAAAAATAGTCTGTCATCATGGAGGTAGCACAAAACGTAATAAACAAAAGCTTTTAACTCATACGCAACTTAAGGAGTTGCGAGATATAGTGAGGCACAAAGAGGCAAAGTTGTCAGATATTCCTATTCCGTTTAATGTTGATCCTATCGAAAATTTTTTTGAAGATACAGTAGTTGATAACACTGTAATTCTTGGATATCATAGTAAGATGCTCAGAGAAAATGTTTGCATATTTTATAGGCAAGAAATGGAGCGCTTGGGGTGGCGAAACATTACAGAGTTTGATGGTTTTGAAACATTGCTTAATTTTCAAAAACCTGGGAAGTTTTGTTCTATATCAATAAGAACAAAGACATGCCCTTGTGATTCTCAAGTATCACAAGAGCATGTTGTTATTGTCATATTTGTTAAACGATTCTGATTTGTAAGACGTACTAATCGACTTTTTTCTTTTTACGTCTTACTGGCACCTCTCTTTTCCCCTTTTTTCCACGCTTTAATTTCTGAATTTTTCTCTTAGCAGTCTTGAGATCTCTTTTGCACGTTCTGTATTGTGTCTCTAGTGTCTCTATTTCCTCTTTTAATTCAGATTTTCTTGATTTGCATTCATCCAATTTGTCTTCGAGTTTTGCATATTTTCGTTTTAATCCTTTGCTGGTTTTTTTAAGGTTTCTTATGCTTGCAGATAAATCAGTATTTTCTGATTCTAATTGAGAAACATCTCCTTCAAGCTGTATCGCTCGATTTTCTGATGCTTCTAACTCCCTAGCAAGTCGTTCAGTCGCTCGAGCGCCTCGTGGCAATGGAGCAGCTACATATCTTGCTGGTGGTGTCTCTTCGTCGTCGTCGTCATCATCGTCTTCATCATCAATGTACGCTTGGTCTTCCATTTCTTCTCGAGCTGCTTTTTTATCTGCGGCATGTCCTGCCAGAGCTCCCGTGGCCGAGCCTAAAGCGCCACCTAGCGCGGCACCACGGGCTCCTCCTGCGGCCCCTCCGAATGCGGCTCCAAGGCTGCCTCCTAAAAAGGCCCCAAGGCCAGCTCTCTGTGCGCTTATGCCTAGATGTGAGCAAAGCATGAAAAATAAAAAGAGAAGTATCATATGTTTTTTATTCATAAAACACCTTTTTATTTTATTTTAATACTCTTCTCCGTGGGGCTCTTTCTTCTCTTTCATTGTTTTCATCATCTCTAGTGACTGCACCAGCAATGCCACCACCTGCTACAGCGCCAACACCAGCACCAACACCAGCACCAAGGCCAGCTTGACTGCAACATGCGCCAGCAGCGCCTATACCTGCACCAATTCCCGCTCCAAGGAGTCCTCCTCCTATGATGCCAAGGGCGATTTTTCCGCCTCGCGACATCTTTTTTCGAGGGTACGTTGTACTTGTTATTCCCAAGCATACAACGGCCGTCAAGAGAATGCTTAATAGTCTCTTTTTGTTCATTTCTTTCTCCTTTTTTATATTTAAAGAAAATTATACACATAATCCTTTCTATTAAAATATTACCATTTGTCAAAATAAGATTTCAATAGTTTTTAAATATTTTCTATAAAAAACATAAAAAAGGTTTTCTATAGGTCGCTTTTAATGTTTGAAAATGGTGGAGAATGAAATGTAAAAGAGAAATGCTTGGGTTTATATTTTTGCTAATTCTTGAGCCAAATTGGTGATTTTGCCTGCACCTAAGGATAAGATTAAATCATCAGAGTTTGCAATACCTTGAATGTGTTTTGTAATATCAGAAAAGTCTGCGTCATAAGGGATATACATAACAGGTATCGTGGGATTTTTTTGCCTGATAGCTGCTACCAAGTTTTTACTGTTTATATTGGCGATAGGGTCTTCACTTGCAGGGTAAATGTCAGTGATGATCAGCATATCCATTTCATTTTGGGTGAATGCATCTAAAAAGTGATCCCATAATTTATGGGTTCTTGTGTACCGATGGGGTTGAAAGACAACAATCAGCTTCTTTTTTGCGCGTTTTTTTGCTATTTCTATGGTGTTTTTGATTTCTTTTGGATGGTGACCATAGTCATCAAATATTTCTGCGCCCCTGAAGGTACCTTTGTAGCAAAAGCGTCGCTCAATACCCTTAAAGTTTGTGATTGCCTTTGTAATGGTTGGGAAATCTATCCCTAAATCCATAGATACGGCTATAGCCGCAAGGCAATTTTGTACATTGTGTTTGCCTGGCATATAGATCGTTATTTTGCCTAATGGTTTGTTTGTGCTTTTTTCCCATACCTGAAAGGTTGAGTTGTCAGGGTTGAGGGAGATATCTAGCGCATACAGATCTGCTTCATTTTTATCTATACCATATTTTATTATTTTTATATGCGGCATTGGTAAAATGGACATGAGGTTTTTATCGTCTGAACAGAGGAAGGCTTTTCCGTAAAAAGGAAGATTGTTTAAAAAAATTGTAAATGTTTTTTTTATATCGTCTAAATCGGTATATGTTTCAAGATGCTCTAAATCAATGTTGGTTATGACCGCAAGCGTTGCTTGCAGATGAGTTAGTGATCTGTCACTTTCATCTGCTTCAGCAACTAGATAATCGCCTTCTCCAAAGAGTGCGTTAGTTGAAATGTTTTTAAGATGTCCTCCGATAATGACGGTAGGATCCAGTTTAGCTTCAATTAAGATATGCGAGATTAAAGAAGTTGTTGTTGTTTTTCCGTGAGATCCACCGATTGCGACACTATATTTTGTTCGCATCAGCTCTGCGAGCATTAGTGCTCGTGGAATAGTTGGTATTCCTCTTTTTTGAGCGGCTATTATTTCAGGGTCATGAGAGCGAATTGCAGAAGAATAGACTAAGACGTCTATGTCATCGCTTTTGCATTGTGGGGTATTGTTGCCATGGTAAATTTCGCATCCGATTGCTTTTAAATCTTTGATGCTTTTTTGAGATAAATCTAAGTCGCAACCAGATATTTTATGTCCTTGAAATTTTAAAATTTTTGCTATACCACTCATGCCGATGCCGCCGATGCCGACAAAATGCAAATGAAGCTTTTTTCTGTACATAATAACTTGAATCCGATTTAAAGTCTGTTACTGTATCTTAAGAATAATAGTTAATACGATAGCGTAAAATGGTGTGTTTTACAAATAAAATTGGATATCACTTAAGAATTTCTTTTAGCTTTATAAGATTGTTTTTTAACTCTAATAATTTATGTGCGAAATTTTTGTGTTTTACGTTATTTTCTGTGTGCATGGTTGTTTTTTTTGACGCTATTATTTGATTGTTTTTTTGGTTGCCCTGAAGTTGTTGTTTTGCTCCTGCAATAGTGAACTTTTTTCTGTAGAGTAGTTCTTTAATTAGTTTGAATTGTTTATAGTCTTTTTCATCATAGAATCTTTGACCGCCATCAGATCGTTTTGATTTGATATCAAATTCTTTTTCCCAAAATCGAATGACAAATCTATCGACAGATAATCGTTGTGCTAAATCCCCTATTCTAAATTTTCTTCTTTGCATTTTCATTACTTATACCTTTTTTGTTCCTGTTTGGTTTTTACCTCTTCTAACTCTCTTTATATAGCAATAGAGCTTTTATGTAAAATTATTGCTTTATTTCCTCCTGGCTTTCTTTGTGTTTCTTTGGTATATTTTACTGTAATAAATAGTGATAATTCGCATAAGAAGGCCGCTTCTAGGTCTTTTATTTGCGTTTTGAAATAATTGTGTTGTGGTTTTGATATTTAAAATTTTTTTTGGAGATATTTAATTATGAAATTAAAGGATTTATTGTTTCCCGTTCTTTTGGCGTTTATCACGGTATTTGCTATTCAATATTTCTTTTTTAGTGGAAAAAAGACTCAAAATGATAATGGAGAGGTGATATCAGGACAAAGTTTTGTTGCACCAAAGACTCGTCAAGAAACTCGTCCGCTCAATAAAGAAGTTGACTTTATTGATGAAAAAAGGCCCGGACCTATAACCAAGACCAAAGTTGAGACAGATCTTGCCAGTTTTGTATTTTCCTCTGATGGCGCATCTATTGACAGGTTGGTGTTTAAAGGGGACTTAGGCAATAAGATGAAAGCTTTGGGAACAATTTTCCCGGTGCCGTCAACAGAACGAGAAAATAGATGTTTGCTTTTAGCGTTACGAGAGAAAACCCCTTATTATTATACATTTGTAGGGAAAGAAGAGGCAGAATCTTGGGTTAAAGTGAACTATAAGTATGATTCACCAAATAGTGATTTTATAATTCATAAAACATTTATTGTATATAAAAAGACTCATAAGCTTGATTTAGCGTTTGAAATTATACCAAAGAAAAAGTTAGAAAACGGTTTTGAAGCACGTTTGTCCTTCCCATCGCCACTTATGCCAGAACTAGGGAAAGATGACATGATCTCAGCTGTTGTAGTTAATGAGAAAGGGTCTGTGCAAAAAACGCTAAAAAGTAAATTGGATGATCAACGGTATTGGGTAAATCCAAAATTGATTGGAACAGATAGTAAATATTTTGTGCATGTGATGATTGAAGATGCAAAACGGTTTGCTCAAAGGTCTTATTATAGAGCTGGTGATAGAAACATGTTGTTTTCTATATTAGAAAGCCCTGTAGTTAAGGAAAAAAGCGCTTGGTCTTTATCTTTTTATTTTGGACCAAAAGAAGATAAGGCGATGGCCGTTGTTGATCCTCGCTTAGAAAAGACACTAGAGTATTCAGGAATTTTGGCACCTATAGCTAAATTCTTACTTTTCTTGTTGAAATTTTTACATAAGTATCTGAGAAATTATGGATTAGCAATTATTATTTTAACGCTTTTGATTAAGCTTCTTCTTCTCCCGTTCTCTATTAAGGGAGAAAAAGGAATGAAGCAACGTGTGGAATTTCAAAAGAAATTAGATTATATCCAAAAAAAATATAAGCATGATAAAGTAACTTTAGCGCGAGAAAGAGCTGAGTTGATCAAAAAACACGGTATGCCAGGGTTGGGTGGTTGTTTGCCATTGTTCTTGCAGTTGCCAATATTTTTTGCTTTGACTCGCGTGCTGGGAAGTTCGGTTGAACTTTATAATGCACCGTTTTTGTGGATACCAGATTTGTCTGCGAAGGATCCTTATTATATTTTACCGATTCTCATTGCAGGATGTATGTTAATTCAAGCGGCAACAACTGATCCAAAGCAACGAACAACCATTTTAGTTATGGCATTGGTATTTGGTGCAATTTCGTCCAGTTTCTCAGCAGGTTTAGCGCTTTATATATTCTCTAGTGTATTATTAGGGTTGTTGCAGACGTTCCTTATAAAACGATTTAAACTTTCATAAAAGAGGCATATGTTAGAAGATATACCATCGCTCAATAATCTTATAAAGTGTTTACAGCAGGTTCCTTATTTGGCATCCAAGAACCTTCATCGAGTCGCGACGCATTTTTTAAATATGGATGATGCTAATTTGGAGAAATTTTGTACGCTTTTATTGGGAGCCAAAAAGAACGTTTTACGATGTGAAACTTGTTTTGCGTGGAAAGAACGAGGACAAGGTTGTATATTTTGTGCGAATACGAAGAGAAATAAGACGGTGGTCTGTGTCGTTGAAACATGGCAAGAGTTGCTCTCTATAGAAAAAACAGGGGGCTATACCGGCGTGTATCATGTTTTGGGGGGCGTTATTTGTCCTTTAGATGGTGTTGGGCCCGAAGACCTGCATATAGAACAATTGGTCAAGCGGATTGATGCAGGTGTTGTGGAATTTATTCTGGCGACAAATCAGACACCAGAAGGAGAGGCAACGGCTGCATATATAGCTAATAAGTTAAAGGGTAAGGACGTTAAATTATCTTGTTTGGCTCGAGGTATTCCAGTAGGATCATCTTTGGAGTTTATGGATAGGTTGACTGTTTACAAGGCGCTTTCAGAAAGGCGACCTTTTTAATTTTTCCAAAAAGGGACTACTATGTTTTTTGAATCATTTGAAAAAGATCTTCATTTTGAAGGATATGTTGAAAATAGAAACAAATTGCTTGAGTTAATTAAAAAGACACACCCCCAGATCGATAACGGGTTGCTTGTTTTGTTTGGCAATTTTGAAAACTCAGAACATTTATTTGTACAAGAAAGTTCATTTTTTTATGTAACAGGTGTTAACGAGCCCGGTGTTGCCCTGATGAGTGATATGGATGGTCTGTCTAAATTGTTTATTCCTAATTGTTATGAAGAACGAGCAAAATGGTGCAGCAATTGTTTGACTCCATCAAAGCAAAAGGTCGTTCATTTGGGTTTAGAAAGCATTGAGGTTTTAGGAGAAAAGATCCATGGCTATAGTATGGCTCCTTATTTTCCTAAAGGTGCATATGAAAACTTTTTAGAACTTTTACGTATGAAAGTAAAAGATGGTGGAAAACTATTTGTCTTAAATCCAAAGGATTCGAGTTCATATGTGCATCAGCGGCTGCTTCTTAGTCGCATACAAGAATTTGCTCCAGAAATTACAGATGAATGTTTAATTGATATTTCTCCTCTTGTTGCGACATTGAGGCGCAAAAAAAGTATTTTTGATGTAGAAAAAATTTCAGACGCCATAGATCTCACCGTTGTAGGGCATGAAGCAGCTGCAAAAGCAATAGAAGGTGAAACGTTAGAGTCTGAGGTTCGAGCAGCTGTAAACTATGTATTTACTGCAGCAGGAGGGTCCCCGGCGTTTCCAAGTGTTGTTGCGACTGGTAAAAATGCGACTGTTTTACATTATACGGGAGACAAAAGTACAGCGCTTGCCGATGGGCAGCTTGTGATTGTTGATATTGGAGCGAGATTTAATCATTATTGTGCAGATATAACCAGAACATATCCGGTATCGGGGAAATTTACAACGCGTCAGCGAGAGATTTACTCTTTGGTATTAGAGGCGCAAAAATATATAGCTGAATTGGCAAAGCCTGGTTATTTTTTGTTAAACCAAGAAAATGAAGAAAAGTCTCTGCATCACCTAGCTAAAAAGTTTTTTAAAGAACGTGGCTGTGATCAATACTTTACACACGGTATAGGCCACTTTTTAGGCCTTGATGTGCATGATGCTGGTGATATAACAAAACCCTTGGGAGAGGGCGATGTTATTACTATAGAGCCTGGTCTCTATATTCCTGAAGAAGAAATCGGCGTTCGCATAGAAGATAATTATTGGATTACAAAAGATAAGGCTGTTTGCCTTAGTGAGGTCTTGCCAAAAGAAATAGAGGACATTGAACAGTTTGTCAGTTCTCCAGATGATTTTAGCATGTTAGATGAAGAATATAATTAATATATAATTAAACAGTTATACATAATTTAAAAAAGCAGCTTCTATCGTTCTAGATAGAAGCTGCTTTTTTTGTGTTTTTATTGATTTGGGAGAATATCCCTAAATTTGTTCTTCTTCTGTGTAAATATAATCTAAAAAAGCATTTAGCTTGCTAGCGATGAGAGCTCTGATGCCAATTTTTTTCTTTTCTATAGGATTGTTTTCTTGAACTGGTAAAGTATAGATATCTTCTTTTTGTTTGTTTTGTTTTTCTATAAAAGCTTCTTTTTTTTGCCATTTTTCTGGTGTTAAAATTTGGACACGCATATTTTCAGGAATAATTATTGTGGTTTCATTAGGATTATATGCTTTTCTTTTGCTTTGATATTCCTCTATTTTTGCAGGAAGATAGATATCGGGGTCATATTTAAGGGGTATCATTGTTTGACCATTTTTTTTTGTTTTTTCTTCTTGTTGATATGGCAAGTGCATGCTATTGATCTGTAAAGATGAACAAATAAGAAAAGGTAATATGCCGATTAGGTTTATTTTTTTCATTTTTTTCCTTTAGTTTAATTTACTGTTGTTTTTATATGGAGAATCCATTTTTTTGCTTTAGATTAAGGGCAATTGTATTGCTTGTCAAATTGTTGTTTTATATGAGAGACTAGGTTGCCTACTTTTTATTGTTAAACATTTGTGCTTCAAAAATTTCATTTTGATCTGCAAAAGGGATAATGCATGACGTTTTGTCTGATTGCGGTGTCTTTTTCCCTTGTGGGCGGCTTTGTTTCTTCTTCAATGGCTTCTTCTTTTGTTTTTTCTTTTTTGTTTGTGTTGTAAGCATATACATTTCAAAAATTTCGTCTTGGTCTGCAAAGGGGATAACGCATGCCATATATTTTTTCTTTTCTTCTGATTTTTGTTGTTGTTCCATACTGCTACTGCACAATGATGTACATATAAGTATCGTTGTTATGCTGGTTGATAGTATGTTTTTCATGGTTTCCTTTGGTTTTTTTATATGCAACTAATGTTTTTTAGATTAAGGGTAGAGTGTTTTTGTATTCCTTGTCAAATTATTTTCTGATTTACAGCCTTTAATTTGATGTTGTTATAGCTTGCTTTTGTGTGTTTTTTTTCTTATGGCTTAGTAAGTAAAGCATTGATAAACATACAATAAGGCTGGTTGCGATAGGGACAAAAATACTTATCCATTTGCCATATCCAGACAGGTATCCTGCCATTAAAAATGCTAATCCAGAGCATATAATTGCAGGGATTGCATAAGGCAGTTGGGTGTAGGTATGATCAACGGGGTTAGAGCCAGAGCTCATTGAGGCCATAATTGTTGTTTCAGAAATAGGGGATATATGATCTCCACATACTGCACCAGAAAATATTGCTCCTAATACGGGCAGCAATATGGAGATGTTGCCGATTGCAGTAGGTGTTGGTATTTGTGCCAATGAGGTTACTAATGGAACGGCTATTGGCGTTAGTAGTGCAATCGTTCCCCATGATGTTCCTGTTGCAAGGCCACTTATAGTTGCTGCGATGAAAAGCATCAGAGGAAGTAGTTTTATACTAAATGAACCAACCAAGACGCTTGCCAGATAGCCTCCAGTATTGAGGTCTTCTCTCATTAAGAGACCTAAGGTTGTTGCGAGGGTTAACATGACAATGGGCTCATACATAATTTTTGCACTTCCCCATGCTATGGTTGGAATTTTAGGGAGTGTTATATTTTTTCTAAAGAAAGCAAATATAATACTTATACCCAAGGTAATTAAACTGGAGATTAAAAGCGTTAGGAATGGGTTTGCATTGCTTCTGAGGGCTTCCAATAAGCCTTTGGTTCCTCCAAAGAGCCAGAAACCGCCCCCAAATAAAATTCCTATGACAATAGAGGCTATGAGGGCTCCTAAAGGGAAAAATAGGTCTATAAGTTCACCTTGATTGTTTTGGTGCTTTTCTTTTTTAATTTTTACTTCTTTTTTTCCACCTAATAAGTTTCCGGATTCTTTTGCAACATCTTCATGCCTTGCCATGGGGCCAAAAGATATTCTTTTTCTGACAATGAAAAAAACAGATGCAATGGTAAGAAACGAATAAAAAATAAATGGAATAGACTGTAAGTAGACATAATAAGGGTCTGCTAGTATCTTGACCTGGTCTGCTAAATTGGTGCCTATTCCTGCCGCATCAAGTTGTCCCGTGATCATTGCACTCCAGCTAGTTATTGGTGCGATAATTATTAATGGTCCGGTAAGAGAGTGCACCAGATAAGCAAGTTTTGCGCGTGGGATTTTAAATTTATCTGTAAGTGGGCGCATGACATAGCCAACCGTTAAATTACTCATGTAGTCATCAATAAAGAGTGCGAATGAGAGCAGTATTGAAGATGATTCTGCGGATCGCGCGTTTTTTAATTTATGTGATATTTTTCGTGCAAATGCAGCGGCTCCTCCTGTTATTGATAAGAGTGTTATGAGGGCTCCTATGACAAGCAAGAATCCGAAAGTTAGCAGTTGCTCAGAGTCTGTGAGTCGGTCTATTAGTCTGCGAAGGATTAATCGTGCGGTATTAGGAATGTAAAAATTGGTTGCGATTAATGCTGCACATATGATACCGATGGTTAGTGATGTATTGAGCTTTCTTATGGTGAAAGCTGCGACGATTACTATTATTGTTGGCAATAAAACAAGCCATGTATTAGTCATAATATTCCTTATTTGAAAAGATTAACTCGTGTTTATAGTATCATGATATTTTTGATAAATAAACTTAAAATAAGAGTTTTTCTTAGCTGGATTATTATTTTTCGAGTGAATAAAGTAAAAAAGAGCCACAAGGGCAACGTTCAGACTGCATTAAAAGCTTGATTTTTTCTAAAAAAAGTTTATATTAATAAATAGAGGGTTTTGAATTAGTCTATAAAAAGGAGCGTTATGAAATCATATAAAATATTATTTATAAGTCTTTTTTTATTATTTGTTTCCAATGTACAAGCAAAAAGATATGAAAATGGTGAAATAGCCAATGCTTTAGATCTATGTGTATTTTTACAGAGAGCTAAAATGAATGGAGCCTGCAGGGAAGAAAAAAATGCAAAAAAGGGGAAGATTGCGGCGATAAGACAAAAGGTTATTTGTGCAATTGAACAAAATGAGGCAGTTATTGTCAGTGCCCCTCTTCTGAGAGCATTGTTTAATTTATATAAGTATAACGGGTATTCAGAGGATATTCAAAAAACAGGCTTTAAAAAAACAATGGAAACGTTTGTGAGTGGGCAGTGGTGTATATACGGGACAAAGGATAATCGTGATTTTGCAGTGCTAATTCCTAAAGGGCCTTATGAGGAAGCAATAGAGCACGGGGTATTAAATCTGAAGAAAATAGGTCTAAGACCCGATCGGCTTGATATAATTGCATCTGGCAAAACAACAATTAATGTACTTGAGCGGTGTTTTGTTAAAAATAATTTTAGTACAACGAAAAAAATAAATCTTCCGGTATTCAAAAGTATTTTTTCTCAAGAAGAAATGCCAAAAAAAGTAAACAAGCGGATATACCTTAATGGGCATGGGCTCTTCACAAAAGAAATATGTGCACAGCTAGATATGATGCAACTAGTTGATTTTTTTAAATTTCTTAAAGAAATTAATTGTTCGTTTGTAGGTGTGTCAAGTTGTCATGTAAGTGCTAATATAGAAAAGGCTCTAGGTTTTTTCACTGCAGATGAGCTGCCATTTATTATAGTTGGGGCAGGAATGGATGGAGTTACTTATAGCTTGAGAGTCCAGTTTAAGTTGTTTTTTGAAGCATTAAACAATTTCTTTAAAGGTAGACGTGAGTATTTAATAAAAGAGCTTAAGCCATTTTTGCAAAACTCTGCAGAAATATTTATAAATGAGCGAAATGAAAGTCAAATTTTAATTGATAAGTTTAAAATGGCAGGTGAAAAAGATGATCCGATGATTGAAATAAAAAGCTTAACATCAGATGTTCTTGGAGAATTTAGTCCTATGTTGAGATATCTTGTAGGGACGCGACCAACGAATACGCCATTTATTAAGTTTCCTGGGGAAAAAGAATTAAGATTAGCAAAGGGTTTTCTCAATGATTTTAACATTAAGCATCAAGAGCTTACAGGTTCTTTTATTTTAGGCCAATCAAGCATAGAAGTGGAGCAAGAGGTTGTAGATATATTTATAAAAGAAGCAATAAACCCTAAAATTCAAATATTGGCTCCTGATGTTCTTCCTCAAATGTTTTCATCTTCTAATGGTCGTGCTTTTCACTATGTTGAACAAATGACCGTAGATTTTAGGTATAAAGATCAACAATATATTCGGATGTCAAATCGTATTCCTCTGTTTTTTGCAAAATTTCATCCAGTTGCAACCGCTGCAACAAAAACATTTTTTATCAATAAAATAGAATTAAACTGTTTATTTGATGAAAAGCAAGTTTTTGGAGAGAGGCGAGTTGATGCAAATATGGTATTGGAAAATGTGTATATTAAGCGCTTTAAGAGAAGTAATCGTAAGTCTTATGAGTTTATATTTAAAGTGCGGGAAACTTACTTTAAAGGGTCTCTGAGGAAAAACCAGAGCTATAAAGATCTAACGTGTAATAGGATTGATACTATTGTAGCAGAGAAAGAAATAGCCAAGGCACTAAAAGAATCAAGCGGTTTTGTGGAAAAACTTTTAGAGTTTGCACTAGAAAAAGACAAGTGTGAGCTAACCAAGCTTTTGCTTGGATAAGCATAATGTGTTACTGTGGTGCAAAAATCAAGATAGAACAAGAGATATTATAGATGTTGGCAAAAAATGCGTTCAGTGTGCAATATGGGGTATGTTTTGCCTTTAAAAGATGAAGATATCCCTATATATAATAAGGGAATGGTGTCTCTTTATGCTGAGAAAATTAAGGTTTATAGTTGACCAGGCATCATTTTTGCTTTACATTTAGTAAAGAAGTCTCGTTCGTATAATAGTTATTTTTTAAAATGGATACTATTAAGATTTCGTTGTTTTATATAAAAAGTTAAGAATTAAAAGGGTTACTCGTGGATATGAACCGATCTTTTGTTTTAAAAAAAGAAGATCATAAGCCTACTTGGAAGTTGATTGATGCAGAAGGTCAAGTTCTTGGGCGTATGGCAACAAAAATAGCTGATATGTTAAGAGGAAAAGATCAACCTTATTATACTCCTCATACAGATTGCGGCGTCTATATTGTCGTAATAAATGCAGACAAGGTAGTGCTGACTGGTAACAAGATGGAAGATAAAGAATATGCAAGATACACTGGCTGGATGGGTGGTTACAAGGTAGCTACTGCGAAAGAGCTTATGGAAAAGCATCCAACAAAAATTATTGAGCTTGCTGTAAAGCGTATGTTACCTAAAAACAAGTTGAGCCGACAAATCTTTAAAAAGCTAAAGGTCTATGTTGGTCCTGAACATCCACATAAGGCTCAAATAAAAGTCTAAAAAACTTTTAACGTAAGAAGATTATTGTGAACCGTAAGGCCGTAAGCCTTGCGGTTTTTTTTATGCTTTTAGGATGCTTGATGCCTTAAGTTTGGGCGAATGAAAGGGTGTGCTTTTTGTCGTAATATCCGAGGTTTAGAGGTTTTTTAAGGTAGCTTTGATCCAAGAAGGTGTTAAGTGGCACAAATTCGAGAACTAACCCTACAAGAAAGAGATCCATGGGGGTGGTCTTTTCAGTGTAGTCTTTCAATTTAGTGTTTGATAAATTTGTTTTCTTAGATTCACTTTTGCGTTACTTAGTCTGAAGAAGTTGTAGTGGCGCATGTCCCTTTGAGCGGGTGGTTTTGTGCTGTAGGGGTATGCTTTAGGCATAAAAAAAGAGAGCGTGTGGCAGCTCTCTTTTTTTGATTTGTTTAATAAGGCTAAATTACTTCATTCCAAAGAATTTTTTAATGTGTGTAAAGTAAGGTGTTGTGAGTCTCCAAATGTCTCTTGTGCTGATAAGAACAAAGATAACAAGCATAAGAATCCAGCTAGCAAGGAAGATGTATTCTTTTGTTTTTTCAGAGAGTTTTGTTCTTGTTGCCGCTTCAATTGTGTATAAAAAAATCTGCCCACCATCCAAGATGGGAAGGGGTATTAGGTTCAGGACTGCAAGGCTAACACTGATTATAGCGAGGAATAGTAAGAATATTTTTAATCCTTTACCTGCACTCTTTACGGTTTCTGAAATGATGATAATAGGGCCTCCTACAGCAGAGGTATCTCTTTTAACAAAAATGTTTTTAAACATAGAAAGAGTGCCCATTATGATGGCATTTGTGAGTCTGACCCCTTGTTTGATGGCTGGGATTATAGGTAGTCCTGGTTTTGCGATTGCTTTAAATCGGATCTTAAGTCCTAATAAGGTGTCAAGTAATGGTTTTGCTGCTGCTTCTATGGAAATTTTTGTTCCGTTTCGATCGATTTCTAATAAAGCTGTTTTTTTTGTTTCAGCAAGAGGTCTTAGCCTTTGAAACAAAATTTTTGTATGGTTTTTTATTGGGGTTCCATTGATTGATATAAAGGCGTCGCCTTTTTGTATGTCTATGCCTTCTAAGGCTTTGTTTTTTGTTATTTGTTCTACGACTGGTGCTGTGTTGAGTGGGTATAAATATAAAAAGCGGGTCTTTGGGATCCCTGTCATAAATATGAATATAAATACTAAATAAGCAAATAAAAGGTTGAATCCTATTCCTCCACTTAAAACTAAGATTTTCTGGTAAAAGGGTTTAGACTCAAACGATTTTCGGTCAGATTCAACATATCCTCCTAGTGGGATAGCTGATATAGAGAACTCTGTTTCGCCGATTTTTCTTTTGTATAGCTTTGGGCCAAATCCTATGGAAAAAGATGGGGTTTTGATGTGAAACAACTTGCCAAATAAAAAATGTCCTAGTTCATGGAACCCTATGATAAATCCTATTCCAACTATTCCAAGAAAAAGTGCAAAAAGATGATTGGACAACAGTAAAAAAGGCTTGAAAAACGCCATTGTGAGCTCCTTAAGGGTTTTTTGTTTTTTTGTATCGTATAAATTAAATCTATCAGACTTCCATTTTATTACAAAATATTTTATAATTTTTTAGTGATATCATCCCTATGTTTTGCATTTTTTGTACATTTCTTCTTGAAAAAATTATAAAAAAATGTAAAATACTAGTAGAGATTATCTTTGTTCTTTGTTTATATAATGGCAAAGTATAAGAGTTTGTGATGTAATCTGATTTATCATTTTTTTAAATTTGGGAATTTTTTATTATGCCAACAACTAACCAATTAGCTAGATTTGGAAGAAAAAGAATTAAGGCTAAGTCTAAGAGTCCTGCTCTTAAGCGGTCTCCTCAAGCAAGGGGCGTATGTACAAGGGTTTTTACGGTAACGCCAAAAAAACCTAACTCGGCTCTTCGTAAAGTTGCTCGTGTTAAGCTTTCTACGGGAATTGAGGTAACTGCATATATTCCAGGAGAAGGACATAATTTGCAGGAGCACTCTGTTGTGTTAGTAAGAGGTGGTAAGGTAAAGGATTTGCCAGGTGTTAAATACCATATTGTTAGAGGAGCGCTCGACTCAGCTGGAGTTGAAAACAGACGGCAGTCTCGTTCTTTGTATGGTACAAAGCGTCCAAAATAATATTTCAAGAGGATTTAAGTTATGCCAAGACGCAGAAGAGGTAGTTTTAAAAGAGATATTGGGGTTGATAAAAGATTCAACTCAAGTCTTATAGAAAAATTTATTAACGTCGTAATGAGACGAGGCAAGAAAAGCATCGCTCGAAAAATTGTGTATGATGCCATAGATATTTTGGCAAAAAAGACTAGCGGTGACGATCAGCAAAAAGCGGTGAAGTTCTTTATAGAGGCTTTTGAGAAGGTTGTTCCGGTTGTTGAAGTGCGATCCCGGCGCGTTGGTGGTAGTGTTTACCAGGTTCCAAGGGAAGTTAGGCACGACCGAGGAAGAGCTTTGGGTATGCGGTGGATTATAGGGGCTGCGAAGTCTAGGTCCAATAGGACGATGGCTGAGCGCTTAGCTTTCGAAATGATGGATGCTCATGCCGGTCGCGGAAGCGCCATGAAAAAAAAGTTAGATGTACATAGAATGGCAGAAGCAAGTAGAGCATTTGCTCACTATGCTTGGTAAAATAGAGGTATCTGATGAGTAATCCATTAGAGAAGTATAGAAATATAGGAATTGCGGCACATATTGATGCCGGAAAAACGACCGTTACAGAAAGAGTTCTTTATTATACAGGAATATCACATAAGATTGGTGAGGTTCATGAGGGCGAGGCCGTTATGGACTGGATGGAGCAGGAGAGAGAGCGGGGAATAACAATTCAGTCTGCCGCGACAACCTGTTTTTGGAAAGATCATCAAATTAATATCATTGATACCCCTGGTCACGTTGACTTTACCATTGAGGTGGAAAGGTCTTTGCGTGTATTAGATGGAGCCGTTTTGGTTTTTTGTGGTGTTGCGGGTGTGCAGCCACAATCGGAAACCGTCTGGAGGCAGGCTGAGAGGTATGAAGTTCCAAGAATTGTTTTTGTTAACAAGATGGATCGTATAGGTGCGGATTTTTTCAAGGCCGTGGATGATGTTAAAAACAAGTTTTCCACGCGTGCGGTGTCTATGCAGGTTCCTGTAGGGGCGGAAGATAATTTTACTGGGATCATTGATGTTTTAACAAGAAAAATGGCTACCTTTGACGGGAAAATGGGCGCAAACGTTGTTTGGGTTGATGTTCCTGATGAGTATAAAGATAAGGTTGAAGAAGTTCGGCATGAAGTGGTTGAGGCCGCAGCTGATATGGATGATGCTTTAGCGGAAAAATATTTGAATGACGAGAAAATCTCTGTTGAAGAAATTAAAAAAGCTTTGCGTAAAGGCGTTTTAAATAGAGACATAACTTTAGCGTTTTGTGGTACAGCTTTTAAAAATAAGGGTGTGCAATTATTGCTTGACGCGGTAGTTGATTATTTGCCATCACCATTAGAAGTTCCACCGGTAGAGGGTGTTGTTCCAAGGTCAGAAGAAAAAGTTATAAGAAAGACCGATGATAAAGAACCTTTTTGTGCATTGGTATTTAAGATAGCAACAGATCCATTTGTAGGTATCTTAAACTTTATACGGGTGTATTCAGGTGAGCTTAAGTCTGGGTCTTATGTGTATAATGCTCGGTCAGGCTCTAAAGAGCGTGTGAGTCGCTTGCTTAAAATTCACTCTAACAAGAGGGAAGAGATTGCCAGTGTAAAGGCCGGGGATATTGCGGCAGTTATTGGTATTAAAGATACAATAACCGGGGATACTTTGTGTGGTGATAAAAACGTGATTCTTCTTGAGCCAATCAGAACACCAAATCCTGTGATCTCGACATCTGTTGAGCCGAATAATAAGGGCGAGTATGAGAAGATGGCGCTTGCGCTTAAAAAAATGATGCAAGAAGACCCTTCGTTTATATTTTCTTACAATGAAGAAACGGGGCAAACGGTAATTTCCGGTATGGGTGAGCTTCACTTAGAAATTATTGTTGATCGTTTAAAGCGAGAACATAAGGTTGAGGTTGCACAAGGTAAGCTGCAAGTTGCATATAAAGAAACAATACAGAAGACTTCTGACGTAGAAGGTAAATACATCAAGCAATCTGGTGGTCGTGGTCAATATGGTCACGTATGGATTAAGTTTGAGCCACTTGAGCGAGGTGAAGGTTTTGAGTTTGTAAATAATGTTGTTGGTGGTTCGATTCCAAGAGAATTTATACCTGGTGTTGAAAAGGGGTTGAAAGAGGCTATAACTACCGGAATTTTAGGTGGATATCCGGTTGTTGACGTAAAAGCAATACTGCATGATGGTTCTTATCACGATGTGGACTCTTCAGAAGTTGCTTTTAAGGTTGCGGCTTCTATGGCTTTCAGAGCAGGTATGGCTCAGGCTTCCCCTGTGCTTTTAGAGCCTGTGATGAAGGTGGAAGTTGACACGCCAGAAGAATATATGGGTGACGTTATGGGTGACCTTAACAGTCGGCGAGGTAGGATTTTGGGAATGGAAGAGAAATCTGGAAAACAGATTATTACTGCTGAAGTTCCTCTTGGAGAGATGTTTGGTTATGCAACAGAGCTTCGTTCCATGACGAAAGGTAGAGCTGGTTATTCTATGGAATTTACTTGTTATAGAGAAGTTCCTAAGAACGTTCAAGAAGCTATTGTATCTAAGAAATAGTTTTTGAACAAGAAATTTTGTAGGTGAAATATTAAGTATGTTTGATAAAATAATTAATTGTTTGGGAGATTAAACAATGGCAAGAGACGTATTTGAGCGTAACAAGCCGCACGTTAACATAGGAACTATTGGTCACGTTGATCATGGTAAAACTACTCTAACGGCAGCTATAACAAAAGTTTTGGCTAAAGATGGTCAAGCTAACTTTAAAGCATTTGATGAAATTGATAATGCTCCAGAAGAAAAAGCACGTGGTATTACTATCGCAACATCTCACGTTGAGTATGAAACACCAAAGAGGCACTATGCTCACGTTGATTGTCCTGGTCACGCTGATTATGTTAAAAACATGATTACTGGTGCGGCACAAATGGATGGTGGTATTTTGGTTGTTTCTGCAGCAGATGGCCCTATGCCTCAAACAAGAGAGCACATTGTGTTGGCAAGAAACGTTGGTGTACCAGCACTTGTTGTTTTTCTTAACAAAGTTGATATGGTTGATGATCCTGAAATGATCGACATGGTTGAAGAAGAAATTAGAGAGCTTCTTAGCAAGTATGAGTTCCCTGGAGATGAAATTCCTATTGTAAGAGGTTCAGCTCTTAAGGCGCTTGAAGGTGATGACAGTGATGTGGGTGCGGGCTCTATTGTTAAGTTAATGGATGCGATTGATACCTATATTCCAGAACCAAAGAGAGATATTGATAAACCTTTCCTTATGCCAATTGAAGGTGTGTTTTCAATTTCAGGTCGTGGAACCGTTGCAACAGGAAGAATTGAAAAAGGTAAAATCAAAGTTGGTGATGAAGTTGAAATAGTCGGTTTTGGTGAAACAATAAAATCAGTTGTCACCGGAGTCGAAATGTTTAGAAAAATCTTGAATGAAGGTCAAGCTGGTGATAACGTTGGGCTCTTGTTGCGTGGCGTTAGAAAGGAAGATATTGAAAGAGGTATGGTAATTGCACTACCTGGTTCAATTACTCCTCACAGAAAATTTGATTGTCAGGCTTATATTCTGACAAAAGATGAAGGCGGAAGACACAGCCCATTCTTCAATGGTTATAGACCACAATTCTACTTTAGAACAACAGATGTTACCGGTGTTGTAACATTGAAAGAAGGTCGCGAAATGGTTATGCCTGGCGACAATGTTGAAGTTAGTGTAGAATTGATTGCTCCTATAGCGATGGAAGATGATTTGCGTTTTGCTATTCGTGAAGGCGGTAGAACAATTGGGTCTGGAGTTGTGACCAAAATTATAGAGTAACTAGGTGATAAATGAAAAAACAAAAAATAAGATTAACCTTAAAATCGTATGATCACCAGTTGCTTGATAAAGCAGTTAAGCAAATTGTTTTGACAGTAAAAAGGACAGGTTCTCAGCTTGTAGGGCCTGTTCCTCTTCCTAACAAAGCTCGCTGTTTTACGGTATTGCGTTCACCACACGTAAACAAAAAGTCTAGAGAGCAATTTGAATTGGTTTCGCATAGACGAATTTTGGACATCATTTCCCCTTCAGATCAAACGATGGATGCTCTTATGAAATTAAATATTTCATCAGGCGTAGATGTAGAAATTAAATAAGCTTGGAGTAAGGTCGATGATTAGAGGTCTTTGGGGAAAAAAAATAGGAATGACGCAGGTGTTTACAGGTGAAGCTGTTGTGCCGGTGACTGTAGTGGATGTTTCTGGATGGATTGTAACTAATGTCAGGACAACAGATAGAGATGGTTACAAGGCTGTTCAGGTAGGTCGTATTAAAGATAGATATGCATCTAAAAAGTTTGATATTAATTGGTTAAAAAAACCAAAAGAGTATTTTTCTTTTGTTAAAGAAATAAAGCTTGATAAAGAGGCTTCAGAAATAGATGGAGTTTCTATTGCTATTGGAAAACCAGCAGATTTTCTTGCAATATTAGCAGAAGGTGATTTTGTTGATGTGTTTGGAAAATCAAAGGGTTGTGGTTTTGCGGGAGTTGTAAGGCGATATAATTTTGCTGGCCCCCCGGGAAGTCACGGTTCAACAATGGGTAAGCGCCCAGGTTCAATCGGTTCTTTTTGCTCTCAAGGTAAAGTTATAAAAGGTAAAAAGATGCCTGGACATATGGGTGACCGTAATTGCGCTGTTGAATGCCTTAAGGTTGTGAAAATAGATAAAGATGCTGATGTTGTATTGGTTAAGGGAGCGATCCCAGGGAAATCTGGTTCGCTAGTTTTTCTTAGAAAAGAAAAAGTAAGCTAGGTTTATTATGGATAAACAGAATAAGGTTGGAAAGCAACCAAAAGCGAAAAGCGAAAACACAGTGTCAAGCACGGTGACGTTTAAAGACTTGGGCATAGAAAAAGTAGAAAGAACTGCTTGTAAGGCGGGATATGCTACTTGGGTGCGAGCTCTTATGCAAAACTGGCGTCAAGGAACCGTTGCTTGCAAAGGTAGATCAGATGTTGCTTTTTCCACTAAAAAACCTTGGAAGCAAAAGGGAACGGGCCGCGCTAGAGCAGGTTCTGCAAGATCTCCTTTGTGGAGAAGCGGTGGTGTTACGTTTGGTCCTCAACCAAGGGTTAAGAAGTTGAAGGTTTCCCGAAAAACGAAAAAAAGAGTTTTAGGGGATTTGTTGTTTGATTTTGTGAACAACAAGAAGATAGCGTGTTTGAACTGGGGAATTGAAACTGATAAGCCTAAAACGTCTTTGGCGTATAAAGCGCTTAAGGATGCGGGTTTTAATGCTGATAGGTTGGTACTCTTTGTGCAGCCAGATGATATTTTAACACAGGCTTCATTTTCAAATATACCAAATGTGAATATTATGTTTTTTGATCAAGCAAATGCATTTGATCTAACAAACGGTAAGCGTTGGATATTTTTGAAAAAAGATTTTGATTCATTTAAAGAAATGGTGTCGCAATGGATTTAAGTATTTACGATATTATACTTGGTCCTGTTATGACAGAGAAGGCTTATAAGTCTAACAGGCAGTTGAAAAAATTGGTTTTGAGGATTCATCCTCAAGCTAATAAGCCTCAAGTTAAAGAAGCCGTTGAGCGGCTATTTGATGTTAAAGTTGAGAATGTGAGAACTCTTATTCGTAAAGGTAAGATTCATCGTGTTAATCGTTTAAAGACGCAAAAATCGTCTACGAAGAAAGCGATAGTCACCTTGAAAGAAGGCTATTCTGTTGATATTTGGGAGCAACCAGGAGCAACAATTGCACCTTCTGATACGGATAAGGGAAAAGCAGATAAGGCGTTAGCTAAGCCTGGAAAAGGTGTGAAGTCTGCATAGAGAATGTTTTAAAGGTATATAATGGCGAAACGTAGAAAACCAGTAAACCCTTCATTGAGGTTTCAATCGTATGTCGACAATTCAGATATTACGAAAAAGAAGCCAGAGAAATCTCTTGTTGATGGTTCGCTAAAAAGATGTAGCGGAAGAAATGCCTATGGTAGGATTACAACGCGACATAGAGGCGGCGGAGCGGCTAGAAACTATAGAATTATTGATTTTAGGCGCAGTCAAAAAGACATTGAAGGTGTAGTTTCTTCAATAGAATATGATCCTAATAGGAATGTTCGTATAGGATTGATAAAATACAGAAATGGTGCAAAACGGTATATTTTGATGCCTGAAGGGCTAAAGGTTGGTGATAAAATTCTTGCAGGCATTGAGGTAGATGCAAAAGTAGGAAACAGTATGCCTCTTAGAAGCGTACCTGTTGGGTTTGTTGTGCATAACGTGGAGTTTAAGCCTGGCGAAGGTGGAAAATTTGCAAGAAGTGCCGGGACATCCGTTCAGCTTGTTGCAAAAACAGAAACACATGCAACCTTAAAAATGCCTTCAACTGAAGTGAGAATGGTGCCGTTGGATTGTTGGGCTACAGTAGGTGTGCTAGGAAATGCTGACTACAAGAATATTTCTTGGGGTAAGGCAGGAAGAAAGCGATACTTAGGTTTTAGACCTACCGTTAGAGGTATGGCTATGAACCCCGTAGATCACCCGCATGGTGGTGGTGAAGGTAGATCTAAGTCAGGATCTCACCCTAGATCTCCATGGGGTAAAGGCTGTAAGGGTACTCGTACAAGAAAGCGCCAAAGTAGTTTGATTTTGAAGAGACGTAAGAGTAAAAAGAAAAAATAATAGATAATTGAGGTGAAAAGTTATGGCTAGATCTGCCAAAAAAGGACCGTACGTTGCAGCTTCTTTGATAAAGAAGATTGATCGTGTAAAGGAGTCAGGCAAACGAGAGACCGTAAAGACATGGTCTCGAAGGAGCATGGTAGTTCCTGAATTTGTAGGTTTAACTATAGCTGTGCATAATGGTCGCAAGTTTATTCCTGTTTTTATAACGGAGAATATGGTTGGACATTATCTAGGAGAATTCGCTCCTACACGTAAGTTTGTTATGCATAGTGGCCAGAGGAAGTCTGGCGCTTAAGGAAGTATAAGCGGAAAAAGTAAATCCGAAGTTGCTCCTTGAGAAGATTTGGTGTACATTATATAGTATGTAAGTACTTTAATTTAAGGTGACAAAATGCAATTTGGCGCTAAAGCTAGATATATAAGATTTTCTCCTTTTAAACTGAGGCCGTTGGCCGACGTTTTGCGTGGCAAAAATGCCCGATATGCTTTAGATTGGCTCTCTACCTGTGCTCTGAAAAAGGTGAGACCTCTCAAGAAGTTGATCGAGTCTGCTATTGCTAATGCAAAAAACTTGCAAAACGTTGAAGCTGATGCTCTTGTTATAAAGAAGATTTGTGTGGATCAAGGTCCTACATTCAGGTATTTTAAGCCTGGTGCAATGGGACGAGCAAATCCATGCACAAAGAGGTTTAGTCATATAAGTGTTGTTTTAGAAAAGATGCAAGAGGCTTAGAGTGGGACAAAAAGTAAATCCAATAGGATTCCGGTTAGGTGTTTATAGAGGATGGTTCTCTCGTTGGTTTGCAAGAGACTCCTATGGAAAACAGCTATTGGAAGATCTAGAAATTAGAAAGTTTTTGCGTTCACAGCTTGTGAACTCAGAAGTTTCTAGAGTTGAGATAGAAAAAGCTGGTGACAATATTCGTATTATTATCCATTCTGCTAGACCAGGTATGGTTATTGGCAAAAAGGGTCAAGGTATCGAAGATCTTAGATCAAAATTGTTACGCAGGTTTGAAAAGAAAAGCATCGAGATATCTGTTCAGGAGATTAAAGCTCCTGAGTTGGATGCACAATTGGTAGCGCAATCTATTGCGGCACAGTTGGAAAAACGTGTTAGCCATAAAAAGGCCATGAAGAGAGCTGCTGCATCTTCTATGAGAGCAGGTGCAAAAGGAATTAAAGTATGTTGTGCGGGACGGTTGCATGGTGCTGAAATTGCAAGAACCGAATGGACCCGTGTGGGGTCTGTACCTCTTCATACTCTTCGGTCTGATATAGATTATGGTTTTGCGGAAGCTAAGACCACATATGGTATAACGGGCGTTAAGGTGTGGATCTGTAGGGGTGATTATAAGCATAGTTACTAAGTTGAGAGAATAAAATTATGTTAATGCCGAAAAAAGTAAAATATAGAAAGCAACAAAGAGGTTCCAGAAAAGGAATTTCTAAGGGAGCCAAAGATTTAGCATTTGGTGATTATGGCCTTAGAGCTTTGGAGTCAGTTTGGCTTTCTGCCCAACAAATAGAAGCTATGCGTGTTACTGTATCGCGTAGAACTAAAAAAATAGGCAAAATGTTTTTGAGGGTATTTCCTGATAAGCCTATTACAAAAAAACCCGCTGAAACTCGAATGGGTAAAGGTAAGGGAAATGTCGATAAGTGGGTTGCCGTAGTAAAACGCGAGAGAATAATCTTGGAATTGAAAGGCATAGATGAAGAAGTAGCCCGTAGTATTTGTAAGGCTGCTTCATATAAGCTCCCCATGAAAGTTGTATTTATTAAGAAGGGGGACCCAAGTGAAAATCGATAAAGAAAAAGAGCTGCTCAAAAATATGAGCGTTGAAGATTTGGAAAACAAGTTTAATGAGTTAAAGAAAGAGCTTTTTAGCCTTCGACTTAACTCAATGACAGCGCATATTAAAGATTATTCTCAATTTAAAAAGTTGAAAAAAGGTGTGGCAAGAGTTTTGACTTGTTTAAATGAGAAAAAGTGTCTGTCTTAAAGAGGTTTTTGAATGGAAAAAGAACAAAAAAAGAAACAGTATATATTTAGAGGGATAGTTGTTTCTGATAAGATGCAAAAAACAGTAGTTGTAAAAGCAGAAAGAACTTATAAGCATAAGATTCTAGGTAAGGTCATGAGAGCAAATAAAAAATATAAAGTTCATGACGAACAAGGATTAGCAAGGGTTGGAGATCTGGTAGATTTTTATGAAGGTCGTCCAGTTTCAAAAGATAAATATATGTACCTAGAGCGTGTTGTTAAGTCTAGCACTGCTGATAAATGAGATAATTGGGGTATAGGTTATGGTTCAAAAAGAATCTTACTTGGAAGTAGCAGATAATTCTGGGGCGAAAAGTTTACAATGTATTCATGTTATCGGGAGTACAGGTAAAAGATTTGCTTTTTTAGGCGATGAAATTAAGTGCTCAGTTAAAAGTGCTATTCCTGGAGGTGTAGTTAAAAAAGGTGAAGTTGTCACCGCTGTTATAGTAAGGGCTAGAAAAGCTTTCAGACGGAAAGATGGTAGCTATATTAGGTTTGGTGATAATGCTGCTGTGATTGTTAAGGATAAAGAGCCGGTTGCGTCACGTATTTTTGGGCCAATTGCTAGAGAATTGAGAGCAAAGGGTTATAACAAAATAGTGTCTCTTGCTCCTGAAGTATTATAAAGGTAATTGATATGGCGCGTATAAAAAAAAATGATACAGTTTTAGTAATAGCTGGCAAGGATAAAGGCAAAAAAGGGACCGTTGCAGAGGTTTTACCTAAAAAAGGTAAAGTTTTAGTTCAGGGTGTTAATGTTGTTATTCGGCATGCGAAAGCTCGTAAGCAAGGGGATGTGGCAGGCATAAGACATGAAGAGAGGCCTTTTGATATATCAAATGTTCTTCCTGTTTGTGGCTCTTGTAAAAAGCCAAGTAGAATAGGGCAAAAGGTTTTAGAGGATGGAAAGAAAGTCCGAATTTGTGCAAGGTGTAAAGAGATAATGTAACACTTGCCAGTGTTAAAAGTTTCGTGAGGAAAGGTTATGGCCAAATCAAGGCTAGAAGAATTATACAACGAAAAATTTAAACCAGAGCTTAAAAAAACTCTTGAGCTTGGTAATATAATGGAAGTTCCAAAGATCTCTAAGGTTGTTGTAAACGTTGGGGTAAAGGATGCCGTTAAAGATAGTAAGGTTTTAAAAGATGTCGTTGACGTTGTAACAAAAATTACAGGTCAGAGTCCAGTAAGGACATATGCAAAAAAATCTATAGCAGGTTTTAAGTTGAGAGAAGGCATGCCTATTGGTGTTAAGGTAACCTTGCGTAGACAAAGAATGTATGAGTTTTTAGATAGACTTATAAATATTGCCCTTCCTGAGGTAAGAGATTTTCAGGGTGTTACAAGCAACCTAGATGGGAGAGGCAACTACAATCTTGGAATAAAAGAATGGACAATTTTCCCAGAGATTGAATACAAAGTTGGTGATAAGATGTATGGCTTGAATGTGACCATTCAGACGACGGCCAAGGAAGATAGGCATGGGTTAGAGCTGTTAAAGCTTTTCGGTATGCCTTTTTGCAAGTAATAAAAAGATTAATTGAGGTAAAAATATGGCCAAGAAGGCATTAATAGAAAAATCAGAAAGAGAACCTAAGTTTGCTGTTAGAGCAGTAAACCGTTGTAAGTTGTGTGGCAGGCCCAGAGGTTATATGCGTTTTTTCATGATGTGCCGTATTTGTTTTAGAAAAAATGCATTGGCAGGGCTTTTGCCTGGTGTTAAAAAAGTTAGCTGGTAATAATTTTGATGTTAGTTAGAAAAAGTATAGGAAGGAAGATATGTCGATAGATGCTATCGGTGATTTTTTGACAATCATCAGGAATGGGCTGATGGTGTCTAAACCTTTTGTAGTTGCACCGTATTCAAAGCTTAGACTTGAAATCGCAAAGATTTTAAAGGAAGAGGGTTTTATTAGGGATTGTGTAGTCTTAGATGAAGACTCTAATAAAAAAGCAATAAAGGTATTTTTGAAGTATGTGGATAGTGAATCTGTGATTCATGAAATAGATAGAGTTAGCAGACCAGGCCGTCGCCAATATGTTGGTTCTTCTGAAATAAAACCTGTGATTGGTGGACTTGGCATCTCAATTTTGTCTACTAATCGTGGTGTGATGACACACAAACAGGCAGAAGAGCTTAAAGTTGGGGGTGAGATTATTTGTACTGTTTGGTAAATGTAGGATATAATTATGTCAAAAATTGGTAGAAAACCGATAGATGCAGGAAATGTACAAATTGATATAAAAGGCAATGAAGTACACTTTAAAGGTTCAAAAGATTCTGGTGTATATATTTTGCCAAAAGAATTAAAGGCTGAATTAGACGGCAAAATGTTTAAGATTGTGCCTGCAAATTCATCATTGCGAAAGCGTGATATCAATAGGGTTTGGGGTCTTCATAGAGCATTGCTAGCTAATAAGCTGCAAGGAGCAAGTGTTGGCTTTGTAAGACAATTAAAGATTAATGGTCTTGGTTATAAAGCGCAGGTGTCGGGTAAAAAGATTGTATTCTCTCTTGGTTTTAGTCACAAGATAGATATGGAGTTGCCTGACGATGTAACACTTGAGGTAGATAAATCTGGCCAACTTTTAACGTTTAAGTCTCCTAGCAGGGAATTGGTAGGACATGTCTGTAGTAAGATAAGAGCGTTAAGACCGCCTGAGCCTTATAAAGGAACAGGTATTAAATGGGTAGAAGAAGTTATTAGAAGAAAAGCAGGTAAAGCTAAGACTGCGTAAGTAAATTAAATATTTTTGGTAGGGTTTAAAGTGTCTATACAAAAAAAAATAAAAAACAGAGCTAAAAGAAGAGCTTTGCGAGTAAGAAAAAAGATTAGAGAACGATCTAATTTGCCAAGAGTTTCTGTTTTTAGAAGCTTAAACCAGATCTATGCTCAAATTATAGATGATAATGAGCACAAGACGTTGGTAAGTTGCTCTTCCTTCGAATTGAAAGATTTAAAGGGCGATAAACAAGCTGTTGCAAATTTGGTTGGTAAGGAGCTTGCAAAAAGGGCGTCTGAGAAGGGTGTTGCTGAAGCCGTTTTAGATAGAGGTAAGTACCTCTATCATGGTAGAGTTAAGGCGTTTGCTGAAGGACTTAAAGAGGGCGGCCTTAAGGTTTAATTTTGTTTTTATAGATTATAAGCAAATGGGAAAGTAAATTATGGCAGAAGGAAAAAAGAGCAGCAAAGAAACTTTTGTGGATAATGTTATAAGCGTCAGACGTGTGACGAAAGTTACAAAGGGTGGAAAGAGATTTTCATTCTCAGCTTTGGTTGTTTCTGGTGACCAGCAAGGTAAAGTTGGTGTAGCATTAGGTAAAAGCAGGGAAGTTTCTTCAGCTATAGCAAAAGCGACATCTAAAGCTCGTAAAAGAATGATAGAGGTTCCATTGCGAGGAACAACAATACCTTACGACGTAAAGGGAAAGCACGGTGCGAGTAAAGTCGTTATTCGGTCTGCTTCAAAAGGTACTGGTGTTATCGCAGGAGGTGCAGTTCGTGCCTTAATGGAAGTTGTTGGTATTAAAGATATTTTGGCTAAATCACTTGGTTCAGCAAATCGTCAAAACGTAGTTAAAGCTGCTTTAAATGCTTTGGCTAAGTTGCGTTCCGCAGAACGTTTGTCAAAGTTGAGGGGTTTGTCTGTTAAAGAGATTGTTGGAGTAAAAGATGCTGCAGTTGAATAAATTAACACCACTTTGTAAAAAAAGAAAAAGAGTCGGCCGAGGTGGCAGTAGAGGTGGTACCTCAGGAAAAGGTCACAAGGGGCAAAAGGCTCGATCAGGTTGTAAAATTAGTCCGACCTTTGAAGGTGGACAAATGCCTTTGGTCCGAAGACTTCCTAAAAGAGGTTTTAATAATACGCGATTCCAAACGGAAGTTAAAATCATAAGTCTACAGCGATTAAATGATGTTTTTAACGAAGGTGATACTGTTGATAAGAACGTTTTAATTGAAAAGGGAATCCTTAAAGGCAGAGGTAAGTTTGCCCTTAAAGTCCTTGGAAATGGCGAACTTTCAAAGAAATTAACAGTAGTAGCAGATTGCTTTAGTAAGTCTGCACAGAAGGCAATTGAAGATCTTGGTGGTCAGGCACAATTAACAAAGGAGATTTAGGGTTGTGGTACTGTTAAGAAATTTTATAAACATTTTTTCTATTCCCGAGTTGAGAAAAAAAGTTCTATTTACATTAGGTGTTTTAATTGTATATAGATTAGGCGGTCACATTCCAGTTGTTGGAATAGACCTTAATGCTTTGCAAGGTTTATTAGAACAGACAACAACAGGATTGGGTGGTCTTCTTAATTACTTAGATCTCTTTTCGGGAGGATTCTTAGGGACATGTACAATTTTTGCTCTCGGTATTTCTCCTTACATTACTGCGTCGATTATGATGCAAATGTTAGGGTTTACGGTTCCTTACTTGGAACAGTTATTGAAAGAGGGCGAATACGGAAGAATGAAAATAAATCAGTATACCAGGTATTTGGCCTTTGTTATAAGTATAGTACAAAGTTTTGGCTTTGCATTGTTACTTGAAAGCCGTGGGCTCGTTGTAACTCCTGGTTGGGGATTTAGATTTGTATTTATGCTTTCGCTTACCGTTGGCTCTATGTTTGTTATGTGGTTAGGGGAGCAAATTTCCGTTCATGGAATTGGAAATGGTAGCTCTATGATTATTTTTGCAGGTATTATTGCAAGATTCCCTTCTCATGTTGTGAAAACGGTGTATGCTGTGCAAAATGACCAAATTGGGCTATTTGTTGCATTGATTATTCTTGCTGTTTATCTAGTTATTACTGGGTGTATTGTTTTCTTAGAGAAGGGTGTGAGAAAGATTCCTGTTCAATATACTAGACGTATTATTGGGCATCGAGTCTATGGTGGTCAAAGTACTTATATACCATTTAAAATTAATACAGCAGGTGTTATGCCAGTTATTTTTGCTAATTCCTTGCTGAATGTACCAGTATTTATTGCATCAATGTTAAGTAGATTCCCATCGTTAAAATGGTTGTCTGAGGCATTGTCACATACAGGTCTATTACACAACGTGTTATTATTTGTGTTGATTGTGTTCTTCTCATTCTTCTATACTGCGTTGGTATTTAACCCAGAAGAATTGGCGGATAATATTAAAAAAAGTGGTGGATTCTTGCCAGGTATTAGGCCAGGAAGAAAAACAGCAGAATACTTTAACTATTTGCTTACAAGAATAGGATTGGTTGGTGCTATATATCTTGGTTTATTAGCATTGTCACCAAACCTTATAAACATGTTTGTAACTGTACCATTTATGCTATATGGCACATCATTATTGATTGCGGTAGGTGTTGCTTTGGAAACTGCTTCACAGATTGAGTCATACCTTATTGAACATAAGTATGAAGGATTCTTATCTTCAGGCAGAATGAAAGGCAGGGGAATGAGATAATGGATAAAAACAAGGTATTTGTTTTTATCGGAGCTCCTGGGTCTGGAAAGGGATCTATATCAAGCCTTTGTGTTGAAAAGTTCAAATGGAAGCAGTTATCAACTGGAGAGCTTTGTAGAAAACATATAAAAGAACAAACAGAAATTGGCAAACAGATAGATTTTTCTATAAAATCTGGTAAACTAGTTTCTGATAGCATCATTATTGAAATGGTCAATGAATGGCTGGGAGAGCAACTTGATTTGGGAGAAACCATCATTTTAGATGGATATCCTCGTACATTTGCTCAAGCAGAAGCTTTAGATGCTTTCTTAAAGGAAAGATTTTCGAAAAGCGATTTGAAAGTGGTTCGGTTTATTTTGCCTGATGAGGTTGCAATAGACAGGCTGTGTGAGCGTTATGTTTGCAAAAACATAGACTGTCAGGCAATTTTCTCTATGGCTTCTGGGTCAGGACTAAAGCCTAAGATAGAAATGGTTTGTGATATTTGCTCAAGCCCTTTAAAACGGCGGTCTGATGATACAAGAGAGTCCGTGGCAGAAAGACTAAAAATATTCCACGAGCATGAAAAAAAACTTTTGGATTTTTACAACCAAAAGGAAGTAAGCATTTATGAGCTTAATGTCCAAAACCCATTAGGCGTAGTATTTGAAAATTTTAAAGAATTAATAGGGTTAGAAGATTAATGATACAAATTAAGAATAAATCTTCTATCGCTAAAATGGAGAAGGCAGGTGTATTATTAGCAGAAATTTTTAATGAAATTTCTGCTATAATTAAGCCCGGTGTAACGACAGCGCAGATAAATACATCTATTGCAGAAAAACTTAAACAAAAAGGACTTGTGTCTCGAGCAAAAGGATATAGTGGATACAGGTATGAAAGCTGTATTTCTGTGAATGATGAAGTTATACATGGAGAGCCTTCTGATTCTAAAAAATTGAAGGATGGAGATTTAGTAAAAATTGACATTTGCGCTTCTTGGAAAAATTATTGTGCTGATATGGCCAGGATGTTTATAGTAGGATCATCTGATGACTCTAATATAAAGAAGTTTGTTGATGTTGCTCAATCGGCTTTGGATGCAGGGATAAATAAGGCAAGATCGGGAAACCGTTTGTCTGATATATCTGCGGCAATTCAACATGAGGTTGAAAAACATGGATATGGTGTAATCAGAGATTTTGCAGGGCATGGAATTGGCAAAAGGCTTCATGAGGAACCAGAGGTTCTTAATTATGGTGAACCCGGTAGGGGCCCCGTGTTGAGGCCAGGTATGGCTTTAGCGATAGAACCGATGATTACTATGGGTGATTATGAAGTTTTTGTAGCTGAAGACGGTTGGACGGTTAAGACCGTTGACAATAGTTTAACAGCTCATGTTGAAGATACAGTAATTATTACAGAGGGCGAACCGAATATTTTAACAAGGCATAAAGGCAGGGAGAAATAAGGTTTATGAAAAAAAAGAAAGATGAGGTTGTTGTAGTTGAGGGTATTGTAAAAGAAACACTGCCGAATGCTATGTTCCTTGTTGAAATTGAAGGTGGTCATAAGGTGTTGGGTCATGTATCGGGTAAAATGCGTATGAACTACATAAGAATTTTACCTGGTGATAGAGTTACAATGGAACTTTCACCGTATGATTTGTCCAGAGGTAGAATAATTTTGAGACATAAAAAGTAAAGTTGTTAGGGACTGAGATGAAAGTAAGAACGTCTGTAAAAAAGATATGTAAGGATTGTAAGATTATTTGTCGTAAGCGCGTTGTTCGAGTTATATGCAAAAAAAATCCCAAGCATAAGCAGCGTCAAGGGTAAACAAAGTGAGGATATTGTATGGCTGTTAGAATAGATGGTGTTAACTTACCACTAAGTAAAAGAGTAGAGTATGGATTAACTTATATTTACGGTATAGGTTTAAAAAGTGCTCAAGAGATTCTTGCTACGCTTAATATAAGCCTTGATAGACGAGTTAAAGACCTAAGTGACCAAGAAGTTGGTGCTATACAAAAAGAGATTTCTGGTAAGTATATGGTCGAAGGTGCGCTTCGTAAAAAGGTTTTTGAGAATATCAATCGATTGAAAGATATTAAAAGCTATCGTGGCGATAGACATAAAAGAGGATTGCCAACAAAAGGACAAAGAACAAAAACAAATGCTAGAACAAGAAAAGGTCCTAAGCGCCCTCCTGTAGCTAAGAAGAAACTAGCAACTAAGAAGTAATGATATTTTGTAATGATTTTTTGTATTTTAGGGATTAAAGGATAGAATGGCTTATAAAAGAAAGACTAAAAAGATAAAGAAACATGTTGATTCTGTTATCGCACACGTAAGGTCTACTTTTAATAACACTATCGTAACTATAACAACTCTAGAAGGTGACGTTTTACTTTCTGGAAGCGCAGGAAAGTTGGGATACAAGGGTGCAAAGAAAGGAACTCCTTTTGCCGCATCTCAGATTGCTTCTAACCTAGCAAAAGATATGACAACATATGGTGTTAAAAATGTAGAGGTTAACTTACAAGGGCCAGGTTCCGGAAGAGATTCTGTTGTAAGAGCTCTTCAGGCTTCTGGATTTAATATAACTGTTTTAAGAGACGTTACGCCGTTACCTCACAATGGATGCAGGCCACCTAAAAAGCGTAGGGTTTAATTTATTTTTATAAGGTTATTGGTTAATGATTATTTTAATGAGAGAAACAAGGTTATCATGAAAGCAAAAGCTAGAGGAACAACCGAACAATCATCAAAAAGAGATGCTGCTTCGTCAAAGAAAGATTCTCAAAAAAGAGCGAGAAAGCTTTCTGAATACGGTAAGCAGTTGCATGAAAAACAAAAAGTAAAAGAAATGTACGGAGTAAGGGAAAAACAATTTAGGCGTTTTTTTGACATTGCGGTAAAAAAAGCAGGTGCAACCGGTAATGAGCTTTTAAGTATGCTTGAAAGCCGATTAGATAATGTCGTATATAGGCTTAAATTGGCCAGCTCTAGAAAACAAGCAAGGCAGATTATCGTTCATGGCCACATACTGGTGAATAATAAGAAGGTTTATTCTCCATCGTATTTGGTTTCTGTAAATGATGAAGTTTCACTTGCGGCTAATGTTTTAGAGAAGAAAAACTTCTTAGAGCAGGTGATAGATAAAAGATTAAATATTGGAATTAAAGTTCCAGAATGGTTGGAGCTAAATAAAAAAGATCGAAAAGGCTTGATTTTACGTGAGCCTGTACGATCAGATATAAAAGTGCCTATTGAAGAGCACTTGATTGTTGAGTTATATTCTAAATAAATAATTATTAACCTAGTACTTTGCTTTTTGGTTAGGTTAAAGATTATCAGGGGAACCTATGGAAGAAGTGGATAAGAAGGAATATCAGCCCTTAACGATTCCACGTTTGAGTTGGAATAAAAAAACTATAAGTGAAACTTATGGTGAGTTGATTGCTCAACCTTTAGAGCCTGGATTTGGGGCTACGTTGGGAAATGCCCTTAGAAGAGCTTTATTGGGAGCTGTTGAAGGTTCTGCTGTTACTGCTGTAATTATAAAAGGTATTAATAATGAGTTTTCTTCAATACCAGGTGTTATTGAAGATGCTATGCAAGTTGTCCTAAACATTAAAGAAATTGTTATAAAGAACAAGACTGGAGAGCCAGGAAAAATGCATCTGAAGGTATCTGGGGAAGCGACAGCGCGTGTCTCAGATATAAAAGCAGATGAGCATCTTGAGCTTGTTAATCCAGAACATGTTATTGCTCATGTCTCAAGTAACGGAGATCTTGATATACAATTTTTTGTTGAATCAGGCAGAGGATATCAGTCGGCAAAATGGCCTGTTGGTAAAGCATTACAAGAAGATGATCGAATTTACGTAGATGCAATGTTTTCACCCATTACAAAAGTTATGTTTAACGTAGAAAAAACTCGTGTGGGTAAAGAAATTGACTATGATAAGTTAACGCTTCGTGTACATACAGATGGATCAGAAAATCCTGTAGATGTTTTACACTATGCAGTATCTGTTTTACGTACGCAACTTGAACGCTTTTTGAGCAGTACGGAGATCCCATTCAATGAAATATCTGCAATGCCTGAAGAAGAAGAAGAAAGTGAGCAAATTGATCTTGATCAAATAGGGTTGAAGGGAATTCCTATTGAACTTCTTATGAAACCTATAGATGAACTTGAACTTTCTGTGAGAGCTCACAATTGCTTGATTAATGCGGGTGTAAAAAGAATTCTTGACCTTGTAAATCTTCATGAAGAAGATGCTCTTAAGATTAAGAATTTTGGTCGTAAGTCATTGAATGAAGTTAAGGCAAGCATGAAGGCTTTTGGACTTTCTTTTGATATGGACATCAAAGAAGATGACATTAAGAAAGTGCTGCAAGTGAAAAGTAAGAAAGAGAAAAAAGAGAAAAATAATTAGTTTGGATGTATGAGGTTGTGACGTTATGAAACATCAAATTGCTAGAAAAAAACTAAATGTAAAGCCCGCACATAAAAGGTCTTTATTGCGCAATCAGGTTATTAGTTTGATAACCTACGGGCATTTGGTTACAACAAAAGCAAGAGCTAAAGAGACGCAAAAGCTTGCGGAAAAGTTAGTTACGATTGCTCGTAAGGGTAATACCTTTAATGCAAGACGTAGAGCTAAGCAGCTTTTACCGTATAAAGAAGAGGCTCTTCTTAAGTTGTTTAAAGAGATTGCGCCTAAGTATGTAGATAGACCGGGAGGTTATACAAGAATTATACCTTTAGGTAAACGAGCAAGTGATACAGCAACTATTGCGAAACTTGAATGGGTATAATTTATAACCCTTAAATAATTTATAAGAGTTATTATTTTGCAAATGGAAGAGCAAAAATCTTCCATTTGCAATTTTGTTTAATTTAGGGTAGAATAACTATATGTTGTTTTAATTATACTGAACATTTCTAATAGAAAATATAGGGTATTTCCTTATTTTTATTATATTATTTGGAGGCTATCATGAAAAAAAAGATGTATCTTCTTTTATTTTTATTTCCTTTAATTGCTCATAAAGCTATTTCTTCAATGGATATTTTTCAGAAAGATCTTAAAGCAAAAGCTGATGAGAACGTAACCGTTCTATTTGATATTAATGACGATGAGTTGCTTGAGTGGACACATAATGCATATACTGGTGCTGAAAGGGCCTTTGTTCGAGGTCAAGAATTTCAAGAGGACAAAAATTTTTTTATGGAGTTTGATCAAGTAAAAGCCCTGTGTGATGGTAATGATTTTGTTGCGCGTTATGTCTATGATCATGCAATGGCAAATGGTTGCAATGATGAAGACATAAAAAAGTTTATTGGTGAAATCTTTTTAGATCAAGAATTTAAAAAACGTATAGAATATGAAAATAGCGACGAATTGCGAGAGAACCTCAAAAGAAGTCAAGAATGCTTTGAGCGAAATAGAAAAAAGAGAATCGAGCAATTTAGGTTGCAATTTGGAGCGGAAAAAGAGAAATTTTTGAAATTTGGAGAATTAGGAGGCGGTGATAGATATACTTTTGATGAAGATTATTTAGAACAACCTTTGTTGACAAAAAAAGAGCGAAAGTTTCAAATTGATCTGATGAAGATGCGACTTGAAGCAGAATACAAAAGAGCATCCGGTGAAAAAAAACAAGAGTGGGAAGAAAATGGGAATCAAGCATTAATGTGGCGGATAAATGATTCTGTTTGTTTTTATGAAAATCTGGAAGCTAGCTGTCGTCATGAGGCATTAAAAGATTTAAATATTTTAATTGAATATGGAGCTTTAGATCGTGAAAAGTTAAGAGATTCTTCTAAGATAGGAAATAAAGAAGATGCAGACCGAATAGAAGCATTACGCAAGAGAATAAAGACTTATCAATTGTTAAGGTCTTCTTGTATACCCGAAGAATCGAAAGAAGAAATAGAAAAATTGCGTCAGCAAATAAAAGAAAAAACAACTGAAAAGATGCGAACGAAACTATTAGAAAAACAACAAGAATGGCTGGAGTTATACCCTGATACCAATCAAAAAAATAAACAAATTTTTAAAGTTTTATGCAAACATTCAAAAGAAGAGGGAAGTGGTAGAGTCTGGTCTGTTGACGATAAGCTGTGTGCGCTTATAGATGCTAAGGCTTTAGATTATGGGTTTGGCTTATATCATTACGCGAATAAGTATAATGATGTTATGATAAGTTATTTGCTTAATAAATATTTTCCAAAGACATTTTCAGAAGAAAAAACAGCATATAATTCTAGTGGAATTAAGAATGTATTTGATCAACATAAAGTTGCAATATTATATACTTTAGAACAATTTGCATATTTAGGAAATTATGAAATAGTTACGAGAATACTTCAAATAATTAGTGTTGGATATGGTCCACAAGAATTTTTAGATGATTCTATTATACAAGCCAAAAAGAATGCTTTTGAAAATGCTTGCTGTAAGGAGCGTAACGATTTCGCTGAAAAAGAAGGCTTAGAGAGTGATTTAGAAGGATATATAGATTTCAACCAGCGTAAAGATCTTTCGCAGATAATTAAATCTTGTATGATAAAAGAATCAATTATTTGTAATAGGTTGGATGGTGACGTATCACAAGCCGGAGATTCTTCAGAATTAGAAAATGATTATGTAATAGATAGATATTTCGAGCAAAAGACCTTAGAAAACTTACAAAAAGAGAGAAAGGCGAAAAAAGAAAAAAATAGAACCGGTAGAAAGAGAAAAAGAGAGGGCAAGGGTAGTGATGCTGGGAGAAAGAAAAAGAAGCGAAAACTTTATATATAGACCGTTTTGATTGATTTTTTGAGAATCATATATCCCCGTATTTTAAAATACGGGGATATTTTATTGAGAGCCTAGAATAAAGGCTAGAAATGAAGGGATGCTATTTATTAATCAAAATATCACGGTTTTTAACTTAGAAGTTGATTTTTTGGGGGAAGAAGACCTAAGGTGATAAAAAATATATATCTCAAAGTCTGCTTTGTGAAGGGGTTTTTGCTTTTAGTATTATAAATGTATTAAAAATAGTTGACATTGGCCAGACATCATGTATAATTAATAATAGAAAATGTATTTGTAATAATTTGTGTTTTTTTCACAAAAGTTATTTAAAGAGGTTATGATGTTTAATTTAAATAGTAAAAACAGTTGCTTATTTGCCGATTTTACGGCTATAAGTTTTGATTGTTTAAAATATGCCGATATGCTTGGCGAACTATGTTTAAATTCCAATTCCACAAATTCTTCCTCAAACCATCATCATCATAATCATCATCACGCCCACCAAGGGCATCATATTCATCGACGCTAATCTTTCTTGCGTCAAAAAAAATCAATTTTTTATTTAAGTTTTAATTATTTTATTTAAGTTTTTAGTTTTGTAAATTACTAAGAAGTATATGCCTAAGCAATAATGCTTCATAAGATGTAAATACAAAAAAGCAAATTTAAAAAAGGTATTGTTTATACCATTTGTTTATCTAACGGTTGTTAGAGAGTATTGGTGAATATAATTTTTATTGAAATAGTGATCAATGTTTGATTATAGGGGATTTTATAATGAAAAAAGTAATTTTGAATCGTTTATTTTATATGTTTTTAGTTGGCTTGTGTTTGCTCAATAGTTCAGAGTTTTCTTTGGCAATGAAATATAATGAGGAAATAGGGCAAAAAGGCAAAAAAGTTCAAAAAAATAATGTTGCGAGCAAAAAAGATGAAAAAAATGAAGGCGATGGAAAAAAGAGTGCGGTAGAAGTAGAAGCAAAAAATTTTGAAGAGTTATTTGTAGATCAATTTGAAATGCGAAAAGTTAGGGAAATGAACCTCCCAACTTTTCTTGCTTCAAATATTTTTAGTTTAAAATTGCTTTTAAAATTTATTGAAGAAAGGGCTGTAGTACAGAATAAGTCTTCTCAGGTGAAAATTTTAGAAAAAGCTATAGAAAGAAGCCTGCAAGTTTTGGCTATTATTTTAAATAATGAAGCTAGTAAGAAAAATAAAAAGAATGATGGTAAGCAAAAAAAGAATGAAACTAAAATTGCTTTAGGAAAATGTTCAGGCTTTGTAAACCAAATAGAAAGTATGGTTAAATCTTATGCTGGTGCGCAGAAAAAAGGTAGTATAATTAATAGATTAAAAAAGATGCCCGGTAAAATAAGCAAGGTTACTGAGAAACTACTTAAGAAAGAAAGTCAGAAGTCATTGACAACTTCACAGGTATTTTTTAGCTCTGGCAGCTTATTAGACTCTATCGTTGAAAGTTTGCAAGGTCTTTGTGTCAAAATTGCAGAATTAAAAAAAGAAATCAGAATATGGGATGACTTATCCCGCAAGCAAAATGAAAAAATACGAACTCAGAATGTTTCTAGGATTACAATTATAAGAGGAATTGCTAGCTACTTAAAAGATGAAATAAAAAACTGTAAAAAACAGGAAGAGAAGAAATTTGACGGTAAGCTTTCTACATTTCCTTGTTTAGTGACATTGTATAAAGACTTAGCTGGTAAAATAGTAGATGAAGCAGCTCTTGTTAGTATGCTTGGCGATTTCAAGAGATATTATCAGGGCTTATTTGTTTCTATAGATAAAGATCTTATAAAGCTTTTTTTAAAAGGTAATAAGGAATTAGATTTCATGGCCATTAAAGAGGAAGTTATACAAGAAGTACTTAGAGCAATAGATCCAGTGAGTGGATTAGGGAGTGCTAAAGCAAGAAAGCCAATTGAACAAAGGGTCAGAGCTATAATTGGGAAAAAAATAACATTTATTTATAAAAATCCCTATTTGTTATTTGGTGATAGGTATCTAAGTCGAGATTCTTTAAAAGAATATGTTATGAGCTTAGAAGTTCTTGAAAGGGCCCTTCAGATGCTTGAAACGGGAGAACTTGATAGATTGGATCCTGCCGGGGGTGATAATGCATGCCAAGTAAGAGCTGCAAAAACATTGGATTTGTATGAAAGCATGCGGGATGAAAAAAAATATATATATGACAATCTAAAAAAGATAAAAGATATTTTAAGAGATAGTGTGGTCAAAGGCGGTGAAGATTTTGAGAATTATACAAGTTTGGCATCGTATCTTAATGCAAAGAGGATGTTTATCTCTTTAAATGATGATTCAAAATATTTAATATGTTGCTATTTTAGATGTTTTGGAAAAAATGGTGCTGAGATTAAAGATATCTTGAGACGATACGAGCAAGGAAGTGCAGAACAATCTAAGATGCTGAGAGAACTTTTAATGGATTATGCTGTAACATATCTACAAAAAACTTCTGAAAGAAACAAAGGCATAATAGTAAAGCAAGTAATAGCAGAAGATCAAAGAGTCCCTGGTTTTGATGCGAAAAGTAATAAAGAAAAACAAAAAAGGCAAGCATATGCTGCGATTGCAAGGCGGATAAACCAGCTGGCAAAAAAATCTGTAACTCAAGGACAAGAAGCCGTAAAAAAAGAAGGACAAGAAGCTGCAAAAAAAGAAGCAAAAGAGATGCAAACAATAGCGGTAGAACTTGCTGAGGGCTTGAAGCAGGTTGCGGGTACAGATGGCAAAAGATCATGCCCAAACTTTTTTGGAGTTATTACATTGCTTTATCAAGAATTATTAAAGGGGCGTCCTATTTGTGTTAAAGTTACAAAAGTGTTTGCAGCAGGAAAAGTAGAATGTGTCTATTTTTACCGACCAAATAGAGCCAAGACTAATTTTGAGTTGTTCACCCCTATGTTGGGGAGCGCTAATGATTTAGGTCTTGATACACCTATAATGGTGTTTGAAGGATGGGCTTTTGATGGGACCTATAATGAGTTTTGTAAAATGATGTTAGGAAAAAATGATTCTAATTATATCTATAATGATGCACGGGATTATGGAAAAGTGAAAGACGCAATAAAAAATTACCCCTTGTTAAGTGAGAGTTGTGTAAGAGAGGACGCGGAGTGTTTAATACAATTTAAAAATAGTTTTGAAAAAGGTAATTTGCTAAAAGATATTTTATTGCCGAATGAAGCGCAGCATACGCAATTTCCTGGAAAAAAAGGTAGTTTGCTTAAGGTAGACTTTACAGGTTGTCCCCAACTAAAAAAACTGTATGAAGCATGTATAAAAGAATCAAAGAAGGGTGCAAGTAGAGATAATATGGGTATATATTTGATAGATCATATTTATCCTACGACAATAAAATATTTGCGATTAGGGGCTAAGTTTAATTAAATAGATTAAGCAAAAAAGTATATGATCCCTTTATAGGTGAGGGGGTTTTCTCCGTTCCCCCTCCCTGGTCCCCTAAAGGCCAATAGGGAACAAAAAAGATTTGAGTAGTAATGAAGAAAGGTGTGAGAGGGTTTTCTCCGTTCCCTCTCCCTGATTTTATCCGTAAAGGGAATAAAAGAAATTTGAGTAGTAATGAAAAAAAGTTTTAGGTGAGGGGGTTTCTCTCCGTTCCCCCTCCCTGGTCCCCCTAGTAAAGGGATTGAAAAATTTTGAAAGACTTGAGTAGTTTGAGCTTGAGAGAGAGGGTTTGTCCCCTCTCCCTTGGGGCCAAATAATGAAGTATATTAGGAGCGTTGAAAAATGAGTGTTAAAAATTTGGTAAGTTAGTATGGAAGTATTTTATAAAGGGATCTATAAAAAGATATGGAGTTTTAAAATGATGGGAAATAAATCAATAAAACAATCGTGGTGGCAAATGACGAGTATTCAAATTGGGGGAGCAATTTGTTTGCCAATTATTATGGTTGGTCAAGAATTGGCTCGAAATTATGGATTTGCAAAAGCCGCATTATCTATCATAATAGGAAATGTTTTGCTTTTTTTGATTGGCGTTGTAAAAGTTAAGATGGCATATGAAAATAAAAAAACGACTATAAGAAACGCAGAAGGATACTTTGGAAACAAGGGAATAAAGTTTTTTGCGCTTAATATAATTATCGGTTTACTTGGATGGTTTGCTATTCAGCTTAATGTTATTTCAGTAAGTTTTATAAAAGGGCTCAAGACAATGTTTGGATATAGTCCTGTAGGTATTACTTGTATGAGTCTTGTGTTTGGTCTTATAATAACAATGGTGACATTGCGTGGGATTAAAGCCATTAAGACATTGTCATATATAAGTATTCCTATCTTGACGTTATCCTTGATTTATACAATTTATAAGGCATTTATGTATGGAAGTGCGGTTGCTGTAGCTCCAGTTATAAGTACATCAGCATTGGGAATATCATTAGTTTTAGCTTCTACTTTGGTTGTGATTATTGATTTGCCAACCTATTATCGATTTTCAAGGTCGTTAAAAGATAGCTGTATTAGTATTTTTGTAACAATGGTTTTGGCTACATCGGCTATAGAGCTGGCAGGAACCTATATTGCAACGCGACTTCCAGGTAAAACTATTTTGGAATTATTAACGGCGTACAGTGGCTTTTCCTATCAGATTATTATTTTATTTTTCTTGGCACTTGCAGGATGGACCGCAAGTAGTATTAATTTGTATTCGGCAGCAATGACATTAGAAAAGATTTTTCCAAAACTGTCACATCTTACACGAACATTGATGCTTGGAGCATTGGGAACAGGCTTAGCATGTTTTAATCTATTGGCTAAATTTCAAACAATACTTTCTCTTATAGGTATATTAATTAGTTCTATGGGAGCCGTTATAGTAACGAAGTATTTGGTTCGAGGTGTAATACCAAATCTTTCAAAAAGTAGTGTTTTAAATTTAATTGCTTGGGGTTTGGGTGTTGCCCAAGGATTTTTGGTGTTTTTTAACGTTTTTTCAATTACAGGAAAAGAGATAATAGATGCATTTTTGATGAGTGCAATAGCAGCGCTTTTCTTTGCTCTTTTGAAGGTTAGAAAAGTCGTTTGGTCTAGTGAAATGTGCCAAAAAATAATGCAAAATGATACAAAAAAGTCTTTGCGGCGCTGTTCCAAGGGTATAGTTTTTGTAGCAAAAGTAGTTTTGGGAGGTATTATTGCCTTTTTTTGAAAAACATGCAAAAAAGATTTGACATTGCAGTCAAAAAACAATATAATTACTAATAGAAAAGGCGCAGTGAGGCCTTTAGTTTTATATGTAGGAGTTAATGATGGTTACGGTAAATTATAAAAATAGTTATTTGAATGCCGATAGAGGCTTTAATTTTGCTATTGCAAGGACTGCTTGTTTTGCAGGGTGCCATCATACAAACAAATATCGTTCATATTTTTTTGAGAAATGGCAATCTTAAAATAGCCATTTCTTGTCGATTAGATTTTTACAAATCATTTTTTATACCATAAAAATTATATGATAAAAATAATAATAAAGATCGAATAGCTATTGATCAGATGTTGAAGGGGGTCTTTACTCCATTCCCCCTTTCTGGTCAACAAACTAAATAGTATAGCTTACGATTTATGCATATTTTTACCTGAGGCGAGCAATAGTATAAAGTTGATATTTGTAAACAAAGAGGCGATATAAAAATATAAAGGGATCAGGAAGAGGGGATTTTCTCCGTTTCTCCTCTAGGGAAGTTTTTTTAACTCCATTTAGTCTTCCCCTCCTGATTCTCTAAAAAGTAATAAGAGGGATTTTTTTCCCAAGTAAAAAGAGTTTGATAGATATTGTAGTGATGATGTAATGGGAGAGGGGATTGCTTTTTCTCTCTCCCGAGCGCTTTAATAAGATGCTGTAGTTTTAAAAAAGTCTTTTGGAAATATGCGATAATTGTATACAATGAAGACGGATGTTGATGTTATTTTTTATTAACCTTTATAAAAGAGGTCATTATGTTTAATATGGATAGCTTGGCCTTATGTAAAAAGCCAAGCATATTACATTCTAATTTTTCGCGTAAGTGTCAAAGTGTGCTTGTAGGAGGATTGTGTAATATTTCAAAAGATTTCTTTCTTAATTCTGACGGTGCCAATACTTGGTGCGGTTTTTCCTGGCGCTAATCTTTCTTTGCGTCAAAATTCTAATTTTATTTTTTAATTAATTTTTGTTGATCCGCTTCTCAATACCCCAAATTTTTAAAGATTGGGTGAAAGAGCGTTGTTCATTGCCTTAATACCATGGCTTTTAGAGGCTGTGTAAAAATGAAAATAAGAGTTAAAATTTTTAAATGCAAAGAAATACTGTTAAAATAGAGATAACAATTTTTTTCAAATAATAGATTGACAGGAAGTATTATGCATTTTGTTAAA
>Ga0180433_10001049_pt1 | contig 46666 bp, 40 predicted proteins | sample SS_ome_8_FD_132980 | JGI IMG/M metagenome (GOLD analysis project Ga0180433, IMG submission 132980) | Hypersaline lake sediment archaeal communities from the Salton Sea, California, USA - SS_1_D_1 metaG | ecosystem: Environmental > Aquatic > Non-marine Saline and Alkaline > Hypersaline >...
CAGGATTTCTATCAATATCTGAAAGATCAATAATCAGTTTTGCTTCTTTAGAAGGAAGATTAAAATAAAAACGGATTTTACCTATCTTATAAAATGTATATCTCCAGGTTGCCATTGCTTCATTTATTATCTTGCCAACATTCGTATGGCCGGCATCATCTAATTCTTTTATATAAAACTTTCCATTGTTATCAATATAACCATATACAGTAACAGTTGCAGTGGGATCACTACTCATCAATTTCTGCCAGTTAATTGAATTACTGTTAGAAGATAAATCAATAGTAAACAGTAACGGTTTTCTTTCTGGTCCGGTAATTGTTATATCTCCAATACCCGGCCTTATGGGCTGAGGTGGTTCAGGGGGATTATACGATGGTATCAATACCATATCAGAAGGAATATTATCGTACTCCAGAATTATATATATTGCAACTATTATTAGTATACAAAGAATTAAAATTGATATATATTTCATCATAAGTCAATTGTTATAGTTTGTTTTTCCGGATTAATTTTTATTGTTTTACAATTTAAGATTTCATTCACTGATCCGCCAACGCATCCATATTCAATATTTGTGTGACCGGCAATTTTTGCTATAATATCCATTACCGTTCCACAGGCAAGATTATTAGGAGATCTGATTAAAATAAAATAGTGTTCTTCAGGATTTTGTTTTACAATTGATTTTAAATTATCAATTTCATTATCAAGTCCCTGAATTGATATAGAATTTCTGTTAAATAAACGATACATTATATCTTGAGTGGATAATCCACTGATAATATTATTTCTGATATATTTATAATCAGATTTATCAAACCAGAATATAGTGTTCGAATCAACTATCTGAATTAAAATTTGGGCTGTCCCAGGTTCATTTTTTGGTGCAGGTATAAATAATCCTCTTTCCTGTGATGGAGTCTGAATCATATAACTTGACACAAGAAAAAATATGAAAAGAATAAATATCATATCTATCAATGATGTAAGTTCAATATTTTTATTAATATCAAAACGCTTTTTAAAAGACAACGTATACTCCTAATATGATAATGATCTTGTTATGACACTTGGTATGGTATCACCATAAGCACTACACTGGCTTAATATATAGTTAAATATTCTGAATTCAATATTTTTATCAGTTCGAATCTCTATTGAATTATTAAGATTTGGCTCAGTAAAATGATCATTTTTATAATCTTTGATTGATTTTTTGATCATTTGACAAACTGATAAAGATTCAAATGCATAGTCACTCAGATTTAAGAAATTATCAGGAAACGTATCACACTTTGCATTACTAATAGCTTTTTCTTTAGCTATGTGATATGTAGTGGTATCACCCGAAGGAATTAAAGCATATACCACTCTAGAATTATTAATATTATCTTCTGCAAATCTCACTTCAAACATTAAAGTAGACAATATATTATCTTTTTTTTCAGTTAAATTACTATCGATAATTGGAAGATCGATACTCACCTTTTGTTTACCCTGTTTATATTGAGATATATCAGGATTAGTATGAGAAAGTGTTACAAGAGAAAATATTAAAAGTAGAAAAATAATATCAATCATTCCAGGTAGTGAAACATCTTTTTTAAAATAGTCTTTCTTAAAAGCCATTAATGATCCTTTGAATAATGTATCTTCTCAGACAACCTGACATACAATTCTTCCCACTTCATATAAATTCTTTTAAGTTTATTATTAAAATAATAATATATCATCAAAAATATCAAACTAATCGCCAGTCCTACAATTGTAGTCCATAAAGCCTCATTAATTCCGCCGGAAAGTTCTGTAATCATTTGCTGCCCCTGTGAGATCCTGGGCTGAATATCCTCAAACACTTTAGATATACCTGTCGCTGTACCAAATAATCCTACCAGAGGAGCCATAGTACCTATATTCCATAACCAGTCAACATGACTTTTCCGGCGTAAAATCTCAATTTCCGAAGCAGCTCTGTTTTCTATTGCTCTGTCCACCTCTTTTGAAACTTCAATCCAGTGATATCCGTTAATTTCATGATTTTCCAGTCCGGCTTTAAAGATATTCACGGTCGGTATATTTTTCCATTCTTTAGTATGATCGATTTCATTAATTAATTTCTGAATACCTTTCATTCCTTCGTTAGCCCAATGTAAAACATTTGCACCTTCAACTTCAGAAATTGAAATTTCTTCATTCCTCCTTAATCTATTATTGATTTCATCGTTAATTTGTTCCTTTGAATGAGTAATAATTTTATTCCAGGACTTTAGAATATTTATAAAATCACTGGAAAGCACTCTATCAATATCTTTCTTGAAAAAATTTGATCTTTTAATATGCTTCTTTTTTTCAACCGGAAATACTATGTAATAATTTAACCTCGGTAAAAATATAAAAATAAATGGTATTAATGTTAGCATAAAAACCCATAAAACAAAAAATGCTATTTTTCCGGTTACTGAAGCATTCTCATATTTTTCTCCCTTACCCAACACAGACAGTGGAAGTTTACCCAAGAAAATAATTTTAATTATATTTGGTGTCTTAACTAATTCCTTCTCTTTGCCAATAACTTTATATGCAGAATTAGAAATTAAATGGTACTTCGAATTTCTAAATCCCTTTATATAGAACTCCCACTTAATCTTAGCTTGTTTATTCTGAAAAGTATAAGATTCATTTGCATTCAAATTTGAGGAGGAGTCAATGTTAGCCTGGGGAGTATCCTCATTCGTACAATAGATTCGATAATGATCATATTCTGTTGCACTGACATTCGGAGATAATTTCCAATCAATAGTTATATCTCCGGCAACAGGAACAATAAAAAATCTTTTTTGCACATTTTGTGTTGTCACGTTAATAATTTGAGCTGGGTAAGAATCATTACCCTCCTGGGAAAATAGTTGATTTTGGAAAATAAATGAAAAAAGGATAATGATAACCAAAGTCATACATTTCTTAATACTTTTTATAAAAAACATTTGATAACCTCCATAGAGAAAAAAAATAATGTCAGATTAAAAAAATAAAATAAATCATCTGAGTCTCAATTATATGATCTGTTGCACAATCTTTAATTTTATTATAAGTTAACCTAATTGGTAACTTTTCAAAATCTATCTTCATTCCAAAAAGGTTAAATTTTCTAATAATATTATTAGATATTACAAATTTCAAACTTACTTGCCACCCTTTACCGTTAAAAATATTTAATTCTCCGTTTTTATCTGCATATTGTATCTTATATGTCGACAGCCATCTAGTGGAAACTGTTATAAATTTTCTTGGCATTAGTTCTAAGTCAAAACCAAACGCAGAAGAAGTAATTTTTGATGAGAACCTATTTATTCCAGTAGAAAACCACATTGATGAAACATCAACTGCAGGATAAAAAGAAAAATATACATTTTTATCAAGATTCATTCTTGAATTAACTGAAAATCCCATTCCCGTCTGAGAAAGTAAATATATTTTCTCCAAAAAGTCAAGAAAAGAAAATAACAAACCGTTTTGCCGAAATACTATACCCAAAGACTTAAAATCCTGAAAACTGTATTTACTATTCACATTTTTAAGAAAATCATTAAATTCTAATGTTCTATGTCTGTTAACAATCTGAAATTCTACAGCATGAACATAATCTGAAGGTGGTATAGATTTTTTATTATTATTTAACCTAATTTTAAAACTTCTTACAGGAGACAATAATTCTTTCCCGGGTTGTAAAGCTTTGATCTGCCATTTATAACTTCCTGATCTATTTAAAATTTTCTTCACATTTTTTAATGTATATATAATTTCAGTGTTGTTATCAAAAACAATAATTTCTCTTTTAAAACTTCCATCCCCGATAGTGATAATTAATAAATATCTGTTAATATCAAAAGGGCATTTCCATTTAAAATTGAGAGTATCTTCAGTAACGACTGCATTATCTTTCGGCAGCATGAGATCTATTTCAAAACCTTGTGTATGTGAAGAAACTAATGGAGAGAACAAAAGAACGAATGTAAATATTATATAATTTTTTTTCACTAATACGTTCATATATTTAATTAAAAATATAAATTACTCGTCATAAATTAAACTATGTAATTCTGTATATTTTTGCATAAGTTCAGAAGCAATCTTTTGCAATTCAATCCAATTTTGATTTTTAAGATGTTGTATTATTTCTTCAGCTCTCTTTTCAACAATCTTTCCAAAACTTAAAAATGGATACAATTTTTGTGTTTCTAACAAAAGAGAAACTCCTGTTTCAATGTCATCATCTTCACCACGTAAAATTAAACATAACCCTTTTAAAAAATGGACATCATCAGCTATATAATTATCATCAATAATTGGATATCTAGGATAATCTTTATCTAATTGAGAGTTAAAGTTGTCTAATAAATCAATATTTAAAGTCATAAAAGCTGAACTATATTGATTATTATGTAATAATGATTCCCCCAGAGTTAAAAAGGATAAAGTTACCATATTTTTATAATCCTGGACTTCATCATATTGTTTAATAGCTTCCCGAAGCATAGATATAGCAGAATCCCATTCCCCAACTTCTTTATAACAGACTCCTAATAAATAATATGCCTTTAAATTCTTATATTCTATAGTATTGAGTACATCAATAGCTTGATTAGTCTGATGTGAGATAATCAATACTTCAGCATATTCTATTAATTGTTCAATTTGTAAAGATGTATAATCTTCATTATATATAGGTGTATATTCTTGTACAGCATCCCAGGCTGCATTTTTTGCTTTTTTAATCTTTCCTTTTCTCAAATAATATCTTGCATCCCTCACTAATAAGTTCGCTTTTCCTATCCCCCCCCTGAGATAATAGTAGCGACGAAGTGTAAGACTGTCTTCTTCAATATTTATAAGTCTATCAATAGTTCGATTGATGGAATCATTTGGATATTGAGCTAAAATACGTATTAAATCTTTTTCTTTAGTTGATACCTCTTCCTCACCTTCAGCTTTCTGGAAAAAATATTCAGAATTAAAAATATTACCCATCTTAAATGTAAGAAAAAAACGACTGTCTTCTGGTAATGTCGGATGATAACTATAAGCATAATCCACACGAAAAGAAGTTTGATGAGCAAATGGAATTGATAATCCTAATCCTAAAGAAAAATCTTCTGTTCTATTATTAAATCCTGCCCGGGGATATATAATATAATCTTTATGCAATAAAGGGAAGAATCCTTCAAAACCAAAATAATGTCCTGCCTCTGAACCTTTATACCATTCATAATCATAAGAAGTAAGAATATATGAATCATTAAAAAACTTACGTATTGATTTCCAGCTTATTGGGATCCAATCTTTAAAAATAAACCTATAACTTAATCCACATCGTATAACAACCGGGAAATAATTTTTACCATCGTCAGTATCTTTCCATCCGGGTCTGATAATATTCTGTGCAGTAAAACCCAGTTTTAAGGGTAAAAGATAGCGTAATGAGATAATATCAAATAGTGGGGCATGAATAGGCTGAAAAATCAGGCCGATATCAGCACCGTATGACCATTGCTGTTTTATATCATTATCAAAATTAACATCAGCTGTAGAAGTAAGACCACTGATATTCTGATTGACCAATTTTAGATTAAAACCATACTGAAATATCCCCCAGGAGCTGACTTCCTCTCGAGCCCAGGCTCCAACAAAAGCATTCTCATCAAACCCGAAATCACCCAAATAAACACCCATCCTGTTTCTCTGTTCATAACCAGTTGAAGCTAATCCCACCCATCCGAAACCTATTGAAGAAGACGAGCCGAGGAAAAAATTGTCAGAATTTTTCATCGGACGCGGTATAATCAATCCAATATGTGAAAATCTGCTGTCATAGTACAGATTTGTGTACATCGAAGTCAATTCCATTCTATCAGCAGCAATTATACCAGCAGGATTCCAAAAAACACCACTTGCGTCATCAGACAGAGAGATAAAAGACCTGCCCATGCCAAGTGCACGGGCTCCTATTCCATAGCGGAGAAATGTTCCGGGTTGTCCACCGTCTTCCTGAGAATATACATCCTGTAAGCAAAAAATTATTACAATTAGAGCTACTATACACTTATGAATTATTTTTATCATATATCTACTCAAATTATTAATATATTATCTAACAACTGCTATTTTGCAATATAAATCATGAGATCCGGGAACTATACATAAATAACCACCAGATGAAACTATTTCGTTTTTTCCATTCCGTCCATCCCATTCAAAAAAATAACTTCCAGGTGTTCTTTTTAATTTTCTGATCAGATTGCCAAATAAATCATATATTATGACTTCTTCAATATCCTGATCTTCTATCTTAATGATTGATCTCTGATCCTGTTTAGGATTAAAAGGATTCGGAAAGCAAAACATTTCTGAACTTGATGTCATCCAGAATAAAGAAAATTCCTTCTCAGGAGAATTTCTACCTGCACGATCAATCACCCAAAAAGTTAAAGAGATAGATTTTTGTTCAGGTGTATGTAAATCAAATGAAAGCTCTTTATTAATATATGTTGCAGGTGATTCCAGTGTAATAGTATCAGATTGTTGAATAAAACTGCTTGATTCCTGTATGCAAATTTTCTCAACCTTGCCTAATACCGAATCACTGGCAATTATATGTACATTTACAGTATTCCCTAAAATCCAGTTCTCGTTTTCACCATGCTGTAAATCAATAATATTCAACTGATAAATTGTAGGGGGATTTTTATCCTGAATTGATATTTCAGGCTCTGACCAATAACTTAATCCATAATTTCCAGCAGCATCAATACCAACATACCGTAAACGATACTTGATCCTGACTCCTGCTTGAAGATTAATAAATGTTGCTGAATTACATTCTGATTCTACAAACCCCCATAATTCACATGTATCATAAGATGCTTGTACTTCATAAAGAATAACAGAACTTCCAGCATTCGATTCCTCCAGTGTAATTTTTATACTGTCGTTATTCCATTTTACAGTATTTGTATCGTTAAGACTGTATTCAGGTTCCGGCAATAGCGCCGGAGCAGGAAATATTGTATCCATCATAGTTGTTTCAAAATCAAAATGCTTAATCTCATCCGGTGTCTCCCAGGCTTGTATCTTTTTAATCTGAGAATAAGAATAATCTATCAGGTAAAATGAGAACAAAACTAAATGTAACAGTAAAAGAATATTCAAATTTTTTTTCATGAAACGAACCTCACACTATATTGCATTGTATCGATCAAATATTCAGTATTTAATAAAAATATTTATTTTATTAACATCATTTTGATTTCACTATTCCATATGTTCCCGCTTTCCGTATTAACTCTGATAAAACATATATAAATACCGGAAGAAACATACTTCTGATTCATATCAGTACCATCCCATGTAAAAGAATAACTGCCCGGATAAATTTTGTTTTTCGTAACTTGTCTAATTAATGATCCTTTCATATTATAAATACTAATAGTTACATCGGACAGTTCAGGAAGCTCATACTTTATATTGGTTGTATTATTAAAAGGATTTGGTCTGTTCGGATATAGTTTAAATGTTTTAATATGATTATTATCGTCGATATTTGTTACATTTTTATCATTTATCGAACTGCTGGAAAAAGGCGCTAACTGAGACCATGCACTTTCTACCAATAAATCATTCCCTCTTTTTTCCCTGACCTTCAGTCTAAACCAGGTAGTATCAACTTGAATTGATCCCCAGCCAGAAGTGCATGTACAGGTATCATTATGTGTCCACCCAATCTGACATAATAACCTCTCCTTAATATCTTCATTCTGGTAAGCTAGGGAAAAATGTGAACGATTCAAAGCAATTTCAACTAGATATTCCCGGGAATTCACAGTGTCAATTTCTGATATAGTACAAGATTTATAACTTATTGGAACAGGAGGTTCAGGTGTTGTTAGAAAATTTTCAGCATTTAAAGACTTACTCTGAGTAACATTTCCAGCACTGTCCACAACATTGATCTGCCACTGAAAATCTCTATTCAGTGTAGATCCTGAATAAGTATACTTATTCAGTTCTTTCTGAACCGCTATTTCATCCTGTATCCATTCCTGATCATTCAGTTTTCTTACAATACGATAAGATTTTGCATTCCACAGTATGGTTCTGCTACTGTCAATAACGCCCTCTTCAACTTCTTCACCACTCCATTCACAGTACACCATAATGGAATCTGAAGCTAAATTATATGCTCCGGTATATTCTACTGTAAAATCATTTACTGCAGGAGAAGACACCGTATCATAGACGGAAATTCTTATTGGATAAAAATCACTGGACCATAAGACATCTCCGGAGGACATATCATTATGACCCCATTTATCTTTAGCAGTAATTCTGATAAATACTTCCTCGTTTCTTCTGCTGGTTAATTTTGGTATCTGAACTAACCTGCATCTGTGAGTATCTGCTTTAAAATATTCAGTGGTTACAGTCTGGTCAGAAATAGAAGGAAAATTTTCATCAATACTCAGCTGGATTGTTAATGAATCTGCTCCTTCTGTACCTTCAACTATATCTTCATTTATGACATCGTCAATCCACTTCCAGCAGACCTTAAGCGAATCCTGATTAAAATATACCGGCGTATTACTTGAATCAATATCCGGAATAAATGCCACTCTGTCACATACAACGGACTCTGACTTTTCATCCAGGACTTGATCTAAAGAATCTATAGCTTTAATAGTATATATATACTCCTGTCCGTGTTTCAGGTTTTCTGAAGAATCAATAAAGGATAGGGTATTGGAGGGGAAAAACCAGATTTTCTCTTGATTATTATTTGCTGAGCGGGTTATAGTAAAAGTATCTATTTTAAATTTCTTAATATATTCAGCGTTATCCCAGCTTATGAAAATATCTTTTCCTGGTAAAGCCAATGATTCCAGATTAGTAAATAAACTGAAATCCGGTATAGTATAAGGCTTTGACCATCCGCTGGGTTTTTCAGGGTAAGAATTTGGCACACCGCGAATTCTAAAAATATAATTATGTCCTGAAGGGACTTTATAATCTTCATACATTGTATCAGCATTAACAGCATAAATGATGGCACTTTCTCTTAAAAGATGAGCCAGAGAATCCTGATAAATTCTTATCTCATATTTGATATTTTCACCATCCTGTAATTGAGAAGGAACTGTTCTTTTCCAGCCGATCCTGATTATATAATTATCATCCTGATATTTTTTCCCATCCTTTATAATTTCAGGTGCACGATTACAGTAGGCAACATCCTCTGGAGCAGTCTCACTCTTTTCTCTGAAAATATTGACAGCCCTGACTGTATATATATAATCCTTATACGCTGTTAATGTATCACCAGGTTTATTAATCACCTCATCTATACCATAATGATCCGTCCATATAACATTTTTATCCCGTGTCCTTTTTTCCCCGACTTTCTTTCCGTCCCGAAAAATTTCATATTTCTCAATATCCAGAGATGCCCTGGTCCAACTGAGTTTAATATTCCCTTCCCAGTTTGCAGAATCATTCACTACCTTAAAATTTTCAGGTTTTTTATTGAAATTCCTGATTACAGTCAAAGTATTAGACCACATACTGAATCTGTTTCCAAGATAAACAGCTCTTATCTGTATGATTGACACTTCATATTGAGGAAGAGGTATATCAAGTATATCTGTACTTCTATCAACATTTTTAATTATTTCAATTGAGCCATTAACATCAACTTCATACTTCAATACATCACTAATATCAAATTTATTTATATTAATTAATATATTATCTTTTTGGGTAATTACTGTATCGTCATTCATAAGATATACCATATCAGAACCCGTATCAGTAAAAATAATCTGCGGACCCTGTAAAGATCGCTCCTGAACCTGCCAGTCACTTTCTTCTATTGCTCTGAAATTTCCAACCCTATCCTCTGAAGAAACTTTATAAGTAATAAGGGGATTCAGTATAGCCGCATCAGCAAAAACAGCAAGTGTATCTGTGAACTCAGGTGGTGATAACACACTTTGTTTAATAAAATCATCATCTACTCCATCAATCTTTCGGTATAAATGATATCTTCTGGTTCCGCTTACTGCATCAAATGCCGGTTCCCACTGTAATTTTACTGCCCATTTAGAATTTGATAAAAGGTGTTCTTCAGCATTAACTTCTGCAGTCAGATTACGAATATCATTAGGAGGATAACAATCAGGTATTTTACTGTCAAGCCATACTGTATCTTGAGTAATTGCATATTTACTAATTATGCGACGTAAATATGTTCTGCCATTAACAAAATTAGGGTCAATATGCTCACTGTTTTCATTATCATAAAAAATTTCATTTTTATCCACAAATGCATTTTCCGTATCAGTATAATCAAATACAAAAAACACTTTATCCGGATTATTTTCACTCACCCATCCGCGTTTTCTTAATATGTCAGGATTGATCCAACCACTCTTAAAATATCGCATTTTTAGAGGTGGTTTAGAATCAAAATATTCTATACTGTCTCTGGCTGACTCAAACAGGAGAGCCTGGACTGTATCTTCTATGCTTAACTCGATCCATAAAGTATCAACAGATCCTTTAAAATATGAATTATTAAATTCTTCCGAATCTGAATCATCAGTATTCTCATCATCTGAATCTTCCGAATCATCAGCTTCACCTGAAATAAAAATACTATTTGACCTTACTCCTTCTCCTAAATTACCAACCTTATCCACTGCTCTTACTCGATAAAATATTGAGTTCTCCTTGTTAAATGATGTATCAGACCAGCTGAAAATATCATCCTCAAATGCACTTGAATAAACAGTATCTACAGAAATTTCATTCTGGGTACCAATCTTTCTGAAAATTACATATTTTTCTACTGTACTGATAGCATCATCCACTCCCTGCCAGGTTACTTCAATCTTATTTGCTTTTTTCTCTGCATGAATAGTTACAACCTTCTCAGGAGGGGTATTATCCTGTATGGAATAGGTAAAATCAGAACACATATACAAAGTATCACTTTCAGTAATAACTTCAGAACGAACAAAGTATCCATATTTATGGCCATCTTGTAAATTCTCAAAAACTGCTGTTCTGGGAGAATCGTCTGAATCTAGTCTATATAGCCGCTGAGCAGCTTTTCTCAGATCAACGGGATTTGCATCATCAAAATAATAAACATCCTGAACAGATGAACCTTCTATAGCGAACCAGGTTATAATATTAGATGTTCCTGCAGTAAATTCAGGCTCACTTTCAATATCAGGATATTCGATTTCATTGGGGCTTACATTTATTATCAACTTCTGCCAACGTGTTGTTATGCGTTTATTTTCTGTTTTTTCACCATACCAGATCATTACTGTATCCCTGGATGTATAAGCAGGATGAATATATACTGTGTTTTCCAGAGTAGTGGTTTCTGTCTGGGGAGACAAATTAATTTCTTTATCTTTCCACTTTTCTGCATACTCTGGAAATTGATATTTATACCATTCGCTTCCGTAATATCCATCCCTGATCCAACAAGTGTAATCATCAGTAACAGAATCGTTGGTATAATGAACAATAAATCTAACAGCTATTAACTCTCTGGTTTTTAGATCTAAATTTATAGTATTATTATTTATATACGTTTTGTCAGTATGTAAAATCTTGATTTCGATCCATCCGGCATCAAGCTGTACAGCAGATACAAACAAAAACAGCATAAAAAAAAGTTGGGTTTTAAAACCCTTTAACATGATTTCCCCTCCAAAAAAATCTATATTATTATTTCGTTTATATTAAGAAATTATATAATAAATGTCAAGTGTATTTTATGTATTTTTAAAAACACTGAATTTGACTAAAATAATGTAATTCTGAAGATTTAAAATCTTGTTATATACTTAAGGAATGATCATATCGTAATTTTTTCTTTTGATTTTAATTTTATATTTTAATATATTAAAAATAAATATTAAAAAGCGTTTTTCATAAATGAATTTTAATAAATGGTTATATAAAGAAATCTTACCTCCAATCAGTTGGTTAGCTATACAACTTTTGACTAATTCTCTTAAAATTAAGATTATTAATAAAAATAAAATCAATGTTTTAGTTAAACAAAGGAAAAAACTTATTTTTGTCTGTTGGCATGGCAGGCAGTTTCTTCTTACTACTCATTTATCAAAATTGAATACAGGTGTTATTACTTCCATTAGTCGTGATGGAAGGTTGCAAGCAGATATTCTCAGTAGAATGGGATTTAAGATAACCTATGGTTCCAGCTCAAAATCTCCGGTAAAAGCATTAATGGGATCTATTAAATTAATGAAGAAGGGTATAAATATGGTGATTGCAGTAGACGGTCCTACTGGTCCAATCTATAAAGTAAAACCAGGAGCCCTTTTCCTGGCTAAGAAAATGGAAGCCCTTATTGTTCCTGTTACTTTTTCTTCCTGGCCTTCAATAACCTTGAGTGCCTGGGATAAATATATACTGCCCCTTCCTTTCTCTAAAACAATTATTATTTGGAATGATCCCATTCAATTATCTAAATCTACTGATAAAAAAATTCTTGAGAAAGAATCTCGTTTAATCGAAAATACACTAAATGATATTAACAATAAAGCTGATTTTATTGTTAACAGAAAATCAAATTGATTTCTAAATATTTGATTAATAATAAAAATTGTTCAGATTTAACCTGTAAATTACAAAAAATATGGTGAAATACAATTTTTCCCTTGCAATTAATTAAACTTTTAACGAGATTAATAATCCGGAAAATTTAATGAAATAATGAGTAACTAAATTAATAACTGCTTATAGCTGTTGTTTCATGGAGGTCTTTTGGTAGGCGAAGCATTTAAAAAATTAGTATGTATAATGAAAAAACTCAGAAGTAACAACGGCTGTCCCTGGGATAAAGAACAGACACACCAATCACTAAAACCCTACCTTATAGAAGAAACATATGAAGTTATCGAATCTATAGATAATAATGATCCTGAATCACTTAAAGAAGAGCTGGGAGATCTGCTGCTCCAGCCCATTTTTCACGCTCAAATCGCCGAAGACAATAAAGATTTTACTATATTAGATGTTATTAAAAGTATTAATGAAAAATTAGTCCGAAGACATCCTCATGTTTTTGATGATGCAGAAATCAATACAAGTGAAGAGCAAAAAATTCATTGGGAAAGACTTAAAAAAAATGAGGGTAAAAAATCTGTTCTTGAAGGAGTGCCGAAAACAATGCCAGCCCTCATAAGAGCACACCGTTTTCAACAAAAAGCTGCAACTGTCGGTTTTGACTGGAATACTCACAAACAGGTATGGGAAAAAATTCAAGAAGAACTGGATGAATTAAAAATTGCCATTGATTCAGATAATAAAAATAATATATTTGAAGAATACGGAGATTTACTTTTTGCTTTAGTAAATCTTTCCCGCTTTCTTAAAGTAGAACCTGAAGACGCTCTTAGACAAGCAACAAATAAATTTTCGCAGCGTTTTAAGCAAGTAGAGAAAGCTTTCTCTGCATCCGGTAAAGATATAAATAAAGCATCTCTTGAAGATATGGATAAAATCTGGAACAAAATCAAAAAGAATGCAGTTAATAAAGAGTAGGAATAATTAGTAAATCATTATTTAATATTGTGAATAAGAAATAATTTAAAAATTTAAACAGGAATAATTATGAACAAAAACTATTCATGCAAAATTTTACTATTAACAATTCTTTTAACAATTCTTTCAATTATATTGATAACGTGTGCCAAATATAAAAAGAATCCGGTAGGATCAGAATATTTTAATGAAAATAAAATGGGAAATGAAAAATCCTGTATAATTTATTCAGCTCCATCTGATACCTTTTTTAAAAACATAAATGTAAAAACTGGTATCAGTTCGTTTTTAAATATCGGAGCTGTTCAAAACCGTAATATCAGTGCAAAATCTATGATTAAAATTCAATTTTATCCAGACACAACGCAGATTGACAGTGCATCTCTGACCTTATTTATTCATAAATTTTACGGACAGAATAACGGTATATTTTCCTGTTCAATTTATAAAGTAGCCAAACAATGGGATGATGATTCACTCAGTGCAAAAAATTTTGAACCAGGATTTCAGGGAGAGTATATAAAAGATTTTACAGCGTCATTAAACGATACTATAAAAAGTCTAGCAGTGTCTTTACCATCTGATCTTGTACAATCCTGGCTAGATTCTACAACTGCTGAAAATAACTACGGGCTGCTTTTTGTCCCGAACAACAACCAATTTATTACTGAATTCTATAGTAGTGAAGCTGATTCAAACCAGCCTATGTTAAAATTATACACTTCTACAGAACCTGATACTGCTGGTAATGTTTACCCGTCCCAGATTGTTGCACCGACGGATGACATATTTATTCCTGAAGGAGAATTTGAGCCCACTTCAGACCATCTTTTTATCTCCAACGGATTATCTTTGAGAGTACTTATGTATTTTGATGTATCACAAATACCGGAAAAAGCCACAATAAACAAAGCATTCTTAACTGTCTATTCTGATACTACTTCAGCATTTCCTGACAATCAAGAAACATTTACTGTTTCAATTTTTCATACACTTAATCAAAACTGGACTCTGCCTGACGTCCAAATAGATTCAGTAACGTATTCACGTATTCCTATAAAAAGTGATTCAGCATCTGCAGATTTAACTTCTTCAGTTCAAAACTGGACATCTAGAATGATAGAAAACAATGGTCTGTTATTAATGGGTCGTAATGAATACATGAATCTTGACTATAGAAAACTTTACAGTTCTGCGGCTGATTCTTCTAAAAAACCATCATTAAAAATATTCTACAGTATACCACCTGAAGAAAATTTTAATAACTAAAATCTGGAGTTATATAATGAAAAAAACATTTTTATTTTTTCTGATCTCATTTTTTATATATATTCAAAATCTTTTTTGTGGATCGATTCTGTCCTCACGAGGACTAGGAATGAATTTCGAACATCCGAATACCAGAGCCATGGGGATGGGTGACTTTACTATTGCAGATACTGATCTATATACTATTTCGAGAATGAATCCAGCTAGTCAGTTCACCCAACAAATAAGTCGTATTTCAATTTATTATTTTACGATGTACAATCATTACCAAGATCAGTACAATGGTTCTGCTAATACTCAATATTCCAATTTTGACGGATTCAGTTTTTTTATACCACTGCATTCATCATTTGGTATTACCTCAGGATTAACTCCTTTAACTAGAATGGATTATAAAATATCATTCGATAAAGCAATCGGTTCATATAAATATATCAAATCAGTAAGAGGAAATGGTGGCTTAAACTCTTTTGATCTTTCATGTCACTGGGCATATAAAAATTTTCTATCAATAGGTGTAACAGGCAGATATATATTTGGCAATATAAATACTAACTGGAGAGTAGACTATGATAATAATTCATTTAATCCAACCAAGGATTATTTTTCTACAAAAAATAATGGATTTAATTACAAAGTAGGTATAATCCTAAAGCCTGTTTCTTCAATCACAATAGGGGCAGTATATACTCCAGAAGTAACACTTGATAATAAAACAACAATATCCTATATATTTTCAGACTCTACTTTAAAATATGAAGGTTCTATACAATATCCCGGATCCTATGGTTTTGGTATTTCATATCAAATAAAAAAAGTGGGGTTGATTGGCATAGACTATTTAATTTATAACTGGAATTCACTCTTAATAAATGATCAAAAGCTATCCTATACAAATAATACAAACAAATTTTCTTTTGGATTTGAATCTGCATACTCATCCAATCCTGCTGCATCATATTTCAAACAGATTCGTTATAGGGTAGGATATTACCACAAACCATATTTATCACTTGATCCTGAAGGGAACAGCATCTATGAATCATGTATCACTTTTGGTTTAGGACTTCCCATAAAAGGACGAACTTCTGAAATAAATTTTGCTTTCAATTATGGTAAAAGGGGATCTTTAGATAAAAACGGTCTTTCAGAAAATATTTATAGGATCAGTCTTTCTTTATCCATTGGAGAAAAATGGTTCCAGCGTAGATTCTAATTGTTAAATAAAAAAATATTAATTTAAATACATTTTCCTTGATTTTATTGTGTTTTTTTATTATAATAATTGATTATTATAAAATTACAATAATTTATTCATTTCATTGTAAGGAGGGTAAATCGTGTATCAAAAATTTAAATCATTAATCTATTTTATGAGTTTTGTACTAATGCTTCTATCAGTACAGCTTTACTTAAATAGTTGTGGGGGAACAACTACCACAAAAGAAATGACTCCAGAACAGAAAAAAGCAAGACAGGATTCAATCTTTAAAGAACATAAGCAAAAAGTAGATATGTATATGAGTTTTGGCTGGGAACCTTTTAAACAGAATAACTATGAAAAGGCAAGAAAATATTTCAGCAGAGTTGCTAAAATTGATACAACTGGTATCTATGGACCGATTCTTTATCAAAATCTGGGAACCTGTTACTTACAATTAAATAAACCTGACAGCGCAGAATGGGCATACAAAAAAGGTATAGAAAATGTACCAGATGCTCCCTATAATTACAGTGCACTCGGATATATATATCGGAGACAGGGAAAAGATGAAAAAGCAATCGAAATGTATGAAAAACTCATTAAACTCCGACCCGATTCAGCCCAATATTATCATGAGCTGGGAAAATTGTATGCCAATAACTATCAAACGCAAAAAGCAATCAGTACGTATAAAAAAGCCGTATCACTAGAACCAAATAATACAGAATATCAGGAGATTCTGAGCAATCTGCTCAGAACAACTGGAGATACCGCTCAAATAATTAAACAGAATAAACAAATGGTAAAACTTAATCCGGATAATATGAGATATAGATTCCAACTTGCAAAGAGTTATCATTCCGCTGCAAAATTTGACAGTGCCATCATTAATTTAAAAATAGTTATAAATAACCAGCCAGACAACATTGAAGCTCTGGAACTCCTGGGAGATTCATATCAGAATAAAAATAAATTCTCAGAAGCAATTGTTGTGTATAATACAATAATAGATAAGAATCCACAAGATAAAGAAAATTTATGTAATCTTGCTTCCTGTTATACCTCTCTTGGCAGATACTCAACTGCCAGAAGTATTGTAAACAGAGCCCTGAGGATTGATAATCAATACGGACTCGCATATTTAACCTTGGGAAGAATATATGAGACAGCAGCCGACAGAAATATTAAAAGAAATGACGGTAAGACAACCTATGATGATAAACTGGTTTATAAAATCGCTTATGATCAATACGTAAAAGCTAAAAATGATCTTGCCTATAAAAAAGAAGCAGAAAGCAGAATACAATCACTTAGACCAGTTATCCCTACTACAGAAGATAAATTTATTCATGATTATGATACTCCCAAGAGTGAAACATATAACTGGATATAAATCAGAATAAAAGAAATGAAAATTGTAATAGGCTCAGACCATGCAGGTTTTGAACTTAAGGAACATGTTAAGCAATTTTTGGATAATGAAAAAATCACTTATAAAGATTGTGGCGCTCATTCTTCAGATTCAGTCGATTATCCAGACATTGCAGTAAAAGTTACAAAACTATATATTGAGAAATCATATGATTATGGAATACTTATCTGTGGAAGTGGAATCGGAATGTCAATTGTTGCTAACAAGATTAAAGGAATACGGGCATCCTTATGCAATACAGCAGAAACTGCACGATTAGCACGATTACATAATAATGCAAATATTTTATGCTTGGGAGGCAGAATAATTGAATATGATCAAGCGTTAAATATTATTGCTGAATTTCTGTTTACAGAGTTTAGCAATAAAGATCGGCATAAAAGACGCATTAATAAAATTCATAAGCTTACCGGCGTATAAACTGGTAAGCTTATTTTGTTTTATCTTATCAAAATTTAATATGGAGTAAAAAATGGAGTTAATTAAAAAAACAGATCCGGATATTTATAATGCTATAAAACACGAAATTGATCGTGAAGCTAATAAATTAGAATTAATTGCTTCTGAAAATTTTGTCAGTCCAGCTGTATTGCAGGCTTTGGGCAGTGTTATGACTAATAAATATGCTGAAGGTTATCCGGGACATCGCTATTACGGTGGGTGCGAATTTGTTGATACAGCAGAAAATCTTGCCCGTGACAGAGCAAAAGAACTCTTTAACTGTGAATATGCCAATGTTCAACCCCATGCAGGTTCTCAAGCAAATATGGCAGTCTATATGACGTTTCTTAATCCAGGTGATACAGTACTAGGTATGGATTTATCTCACGGAGGACATTTAACTCATGGAAGTCCTGTAAATTTTTCTGGTAAGCTATATAATTTTGTTTCGTATGGAGTAAAAAAAGAAACGGGCTCCATTGATTTTGATATGGTAGAAGATCAGGTGAAAAAACACAAACCAAAACTTATTGTCACCGGAGCAAGTGCTTATCCTCGCTTTATTGATTTTAAAAAATTCAGAGCGATTGCAAATACTATTGGTGCATATTTAATGGCTGATATTGCTCATCCAGCTGGTCTGGTTGCAACTAAACTTCACCCTGATCCTCTGCCCCACTGTGATGTTGTAACAACCACTACCCATAAAACTCTCAGAGGTCCTAGAGGCGGAATGATTTTAATGGGAAAAGACAAGGATAATGATATGGGGATAGTTGCTCGTAAATCCGGCAGGGTAAAAAAAATGTCGGAAATAATTGATAATGTTGTTATGCCGGGTATGCAGGGTGGTCCTCTTATGCATGTAATTGCTGCCAAAGCAGTGGGATTTAAAGAAAATTTAAGACCTGAATATACTGAGTATTGTAAACAGATTATAAAAAACACTAAAGCCCTTGCCGATACAATGCTTAACAATGGATATGAGCTGGTATCCGGTGGTACTGACAATCATCTGATTCTGGTTGATCTGACGTCCAGAAAAATTTCAGGGAAAAAAGCTGAAAAGGCTTTAGAAAAAGCTGGAATTACTGTCAACAAAAACATGGTTCCCTTTGATACAAAAAGTCCATTTATAACCAGCGGTATCAGGATTGGGACTCCGGCCTTAACCACAAGAGGGATGAAAGAAAATGAAATGAAAATCATCGCTGGTTTTATTGATAAAGTTATTTCTGATCCTAAAAATGATACAATAATTAATGAAATTAAAAATCAGGTGTATGATTTATGTCAAAATTTTCCTCTTTATAACGATTTACAATAAACATAAATTATTTTCCCTGAAATAAAGCAATTAGTATTATAGTTATAACATCAACAGCTGAACAGTGAATATTTTATGTCAAAACCAGTTAAAATTCATCGCCCTTCTTGGGATGATTATTTCATTGAAATAGCATATTTAGTTTCTACCCGTTCCACTTGCAGACGCAGACAAGTAGGAGCTGTGATTGTAAAAAATAAAAGAATTCTGACTACCGGCTATAATGGTGCACCGCAATCACTTCCTCATTGTCTAGATATCGGTTGTCTCAGAGAAGAGATGAATATTCCAAGTGGACAAAGACATGAACTATGCAGAGGTCTTCATGCTGAACAGAATGCGATCATACAGGCAGCCACTTCCGGAACCAGTATAAAAAATGCAGTGATTTATTCAACTCATTTTCCTTGTTCTCTTTGTATGAAAATGATAATAAATGCTTATATCAAAAAGATTTATTATGTAGAGGGATATCCTGATGAACTTTCTAAAAAATTTTCAGAACAAAGTGATATGATCACAATAAAATTAAAAAGACCTAAATTCTTCTCATAACAAGAAATAGAGATAAATAAATGGTTTGTCCGTACTGTGGTAAAAATAATGATAAGGTAGTTGATTCCCGTTCTTGGAATAAAGGCAACGCTATACGAAGAAGAAGACTTTGTCTTAACTGCAACAGACGTTTTACCACTCTGGAAGAAATTGAAGATAAAAATCTCTATGTAATCAAATCAGACAATCGAAGGGAATTGTTTAATCGAAAAAAATTACAGAAAGGCATTCAAATAGCATGCAGTAAAAGACCTGTTTCAGTACAGAAAATTGATGAAATAGTCACTGAAATTGAAAATCAACTTAATGCGAAATTCGTAAAAGAAGTCAAAAGCCGTACAATCGGAGAATTGGTTTCAAAAAAATTAAAAAAATTAGATGAAGTAGCCTATGTCAGATTTGCTTCAGTTTATAGAAAATTCCAAGATAAAAATGAATTTATTCAAGAATTAACAAAACTAAAATAAAGGTTATTCGATATGCCCCTCAAGAAAACTTTTAAAGGTGGTGTTCACCCTCCGGAACAAAAAAATTGGACTGAGAAAAAAAAGATTAAAGAAGTAAAAGCTCCTGAAACTGTCATTATTCCTCTACAACAGCATATAGGATCTCCTAATAAACCGCTGGTTGAGAAAAAAGATACTGTAAAAATGGGTCAGGTTATCGGAAAATCTTCTAAATTTGTTTCAGCTGTATGTCATGCATCTGTCTCAGGAACTGTTACAGCAGTAGAAAAACGGCCTCACCCTTTGGGCATAAATGTACTGTCAGTTGTCATAGAAAATGATGGAAATGACACCTGGCAGGAGAAGCCCAAAAAAGACAACAATTACATGAAACTTTCTAATGATATAATGAAACAGCGTATTCAGGAAGCCGGATTGGCTGGTATGGGAGGAGCAGCCTTTCCTTCTCATGTTAAACTATCTCCTCCTGATGATAAATCAATTGATTGTGTCATTCTTAACGGAGTTGAATGTGAGCCTTTTCTTACAGCCGATCACAGACTTATGCTGGAAAATACTGACGAAATTCTTGCTGGTTTAAATATTATCATGAAAATTCTGGATGTGTCGAAAGCTATCATAGGAATAGAAAAAAATAAACCTGATGCTATTAAGAAAATGGGGAAAAGAACTGCAAAAATGGATGCTGTATCTGTTCTTCCTCTTAAAGTAAAATATCCTCAGGGTGCAGAAAAACAGCTTATTAAAGCTGCAACAGGCCGTGAGGTTCCCTCCGGAGGCCTTCCTATGGATGTTGGCTGTCTTGTTCATAATGTGGGAACTACTTTAGCTGTGTATGAAGCAGTAAGCAGCAAAAAGCCATTAATAGAACGAGTTGTTACTGTCACCGGACCGGGGGTGAAAAAACCTGGGAATGTAAAGGTAAGGATCGGCACCCCTTTCCAGCATATAATAGATTCTTGCGGAGGATATAAAAAGAATGCAGCAAAAATAATTAACGGTGGCCCCATGATGGGAATATCTCAAATTACAGATGAAGTACCAGTTATAAAAGGAACATCTGGGATCTTGGTTCTAGATGAAAAAACAGCACAATTGCATAAGGAAAAACCATGCATAGCATGTGCTCGGTGTGTTGATATATGTCCCATGCAACTCGTCCCATCTCATATAGCTTCTTATATTGAATATAAAGATGTAGATAAAGCTCAGAAAACCGGACTACTAGATTGTATGGAATGCGGCTCATGTAGTTATATATGCCCATCTAAACGTAATCTGGTTCAATATATAAAACTCGGAAAAATGATCTGGAATGAAAAACAACAAGCTAAATAAATGCTCAAGGGAGGATCATAAATAATGGAAAGGAAATTTTATATATCTTCTGCTCCTCATATCACTGATTCAGATTCTATACCTAAAATAATGTACTCTGTCATTGGTGCTCTGATTCCTGCCGGGATTGCAGGTATTTATTTTTTCGGATGGCAGGCTTTTTGGGTAATTGCTATTGCTGTCATTACTGCGGTACTGACTGAAGGAATTATACAATTTTTATTGAAAAGACCTCTTAGTATCGGAAACGGAAGCGCCATTCTCACCGGATTACTTCTTGCATACAATGTACCAGCTGAAGTTCCTTTTTGGCTTCCTGCGGTGGGAGCATTTGTGGGGATAGCTGTTGGGAAAATGTCATTTGGCGGATTAGGATATAATCCGCTGAATCCTGCATTAGTCGGGCGTGCTTTTCTTACGGCCTCCTGGCCTGTATATATGACTGTATTCCAGACTGCACCCCGGGGAGGTACATTATCAGGGATCGATTTATCTAATATCGATGCAATAACTGAAGCTACCCCTCTCAATATATTCGAATCTGCACGTGAAATTTTACTGCATAAATCTCAATTTACTGATAAAGTACCTGATGCTATGCAGGCTCTTTCACAATTATACAGCTCCTATTCCAATCTGTTTATAGGAAAAATCGGAGGATGTATTGGTGAGACTTCTGCTCTGCTTCTGTTAATCGGTGGATTTTATCTAATGTACAGAAGAATCATCGGTTGGAAAATCCCGACTACATTTATTGTAACCGTAGGATTGTTAACTTGGATTTTTGGAGGAACTGACGGACTGTTTACAGGTGATCCGATTTTTCATATATTATCCGGAGGATTAATATTAGGAGCTTTTTTCATGGCAACTGATATGGTAACCACACCTATAACTTTTAAAGGCCGGTTTATTTTTGGTGTTGGATGCGGTATTCTCACAACAGTAATTCGTTTATGGGGCGGATACCCTGAAGGTGTATCATATTCCATTCTGTTAATGAATCTCACCACACCTCTGCTGGACCGTTACACTAAACCTAAAAAGTTTGGAGGTAAATAAGAGAACAATGAAAGTAATGATAAAATATGGAATTATTTTAACTATTGTCGGAATTATTGCATCAGCATCCCTTGCCTGGATAAATAAGATTACTAAACCTCAGATCATTGCACAACAACAAAATAAATTTAACCAGGGATTGTATCAGGTTCTCCCTGGTTCTGAAAACGGAGTGATAATACCAGTACAAAAGGAAAATAATATTATTGCTCATAAAGGATTTGCTAATCCTGATACCACTGATCTGATCGGATATGCCTTTCAAGCTAATGGGAATGGTTATTCCAGTACAATTAAAACATTAGTAGGAGTTGATACTTCTGGGATAATACTTGCAATACAAGTATTATCCCAGACAGAAACTCCAGGACTGGGTTCAAAATGTGAGGAAATACTACCGGGTAAATCATCACCCTGGTTTCAGGAACAGTTTAAAGGGAAAAAAGCTACTGAAGTTGCTGTTGATAAAGACAATGGTAATATCGATTCCATAACCGGTGCCACTATCACTTCCCGTGCTATTACTGATGCCATTGCAGACAGTACCAGATCATTAATAAATAAACTTGGTAGGTTAAACTAACTAAGGGAGTTAAGATTTATGAAGATGTGGAAAGAATTTATCAAAGGATTATATAAAGAAAATCCGGTTTTTCGTCTCATGCTGGGTTTATGCCCGGTACTGGCAGTTTCTACTTCTGTTAATAATGCCCTTGGTATGGGTGCTGCTGCAACCTTTGTTTTAGTATGTTCAAATACAGTTGTTTCCTTAATCAAAAAAGCAGTACCGGAAAAAATCCGTATCCCCATATTTATAATGATTATCGCCACCTTTGTGACCATTGTTCAACTGGTAATGGCTGCTTTTTTCCCGGCTCTGAATAAATCATTAGGTATTTTTATCCCACTTATTGTGGTTAACTGTATCATACTGGGACGGGCCGAAGCTTTTGCCAGCAAAAACAATATTTTCTTTTCCATCATTGACGGTCTTGGTATGGGAATTGGCTTTACTCTTGCACTTTCTATAATAGCAACATTCAGAGAAATTTTGGGAAATGGAACCTGGCTGGGTATTCCTGTCTTCCCGGACTCTTTCCAGCCTGCAATTATGATGATTCTTGCTCCTGGTGCATTTATTACAATCGGTTATTTAATTGCATTTTTAAACTGGATAGAAAATAAAAGAATAAAAAATTAAATTGAGGTGATTAATGGATTTTCAAACTCTTATATTTATAGCAGTAGGATCAATCTTTATTTCAAACTTTGTTCTTCATAAATTTTTAGGTTTATGTCCCTATATAGGAGTTTCCAAACAACTTGATTCTGCTGTTGGCATGGGCATGGCAGTAATTTTTGTTATGACTATTGCCTCAATGGTAACCTGGATAATATATAACTATTTTTTGGCCCCTACTCAAAATAATCTTATTTTTCAATGGTTTATGCATAGTCAGGGTAATCCACCTGACCTTACTTACTTAAGAACAATTGCTTTCATCCTGGTCATAGCTACTTTGGTACAGTTTGTTGAAATGGTCATTCATAAACTCAGCCCCGGTCTCTATCGTTCACTTGGAATATACCTGCCTCTCATCACAACAAATTGTGCCATCATGGGAGTTTCATTACTGAACATTAATGAAAATTACAATTTTATAGAAAGTATTGTTAACGGCGCTGCTTCCGGAATTGGATTTACTCTTGCCCTGGTTTTAATGGCTGGATTAAGAGAAAAACTAGAATATGCCAACTTGCCCAAAGCAATAAAAGGAGCACCTATTGCTTTTATTATGGCTGGTTTAATGTCTATGGCATTTCTGGGGTTTGCTGGTCTTAAATTTTAATTCTATTCTTTACAATTCAGATGAAATTAAAAAATACTGAAATGCCTTTTCTGGAACATTTGGAAGAACTTCGCAGAAGACTGATTAAATGTATAGGTTCAGTTATTCTGTTTACTTTTGCAGCTTTTCCTTTTATTAATATAGTCCTCGAACTCCTCACCTACCCGAATGACAAACTGGAACAACCGGCAGAAATGATTTTCTTAAAACCTACCGGAATGTTAATTGTACGTCTGCAGATAGCTATTACTATAGGGGTCATAGTATCTATACCAGTGCTTTTTTATCAATTCTGGAGTTTTGTTTCTCCCGGTCTCCTGGATAAAGAGAAAAAATATTTTCTTCCCGGATTGTTTTTTACTACCTTTTGTTTTCTGGGAGGTATTGCTTTTTCCTATTTTATCTTAATTCCAATTGTATTGCCATTTCTTTTTTCAATGGGTACTGAGACCATCAGTCCAAAAATTAATATTAACGATTATCTGGGTTTCGTATTACGTATAATTATTTTATCCGGAATAATATTTGAACTGCCTGTACTTTCTTTTTTTATTTCCAGGATCGGTATACTTACTCCCTCATTTTTAAAAAAATACCGTAAATACAGTATTATTATTGTTCTTATCATTTCTGCCTTAATCACTCCACCTGATCCTATCAGTCAGCTGCTCATGGCAGGACCTCTGGTGATTTTATATGAAATAAGTATACTGGTTTCTCATTTTGGCAGATATCTGAAAAAAAGAAGTGACAGAAAATGGGAAAAAGAGTTTGACAACGAACAAAAAAATACATCCCGGTCATCAGGTTCAAAATATCGTGGATAAACTTCATTAGATAATTAATAATAATTTACCCGATCAGGAATATAAAAAATCACAGAATCCACTGAGTATGAAATGATATTACAGAGAATAAAAGTTTGTTTATATTATATTTGGAAATCTATTTTTTCTCTGTGTTCTCAGTGTTTTTATTGTTTATGAAATTCTTTGCTGACAAATCCTTAAATAAAAAACCCTGACAGGGTTTTAATCCCTGTCAGGGTTTTATTTTTACTAGTAATCGTAAATTTATCTATTAACCAATGAATCCAACTTATGCAGAATTCTGGAAATAGTTTGATTCCGGAATTCATCATCAAACCATAATGATTCTTTACTTTTCTCTAAATAAAGCTTACTGGTCCCCTTTGACATTACTATCTCAATATCTACTATGACATCAGATAAACTTCCTGTATCAAGACCAAAAACTGCCTCCAGCAACCCCATAACATCAATATCTTCAGTATCAACATCATCAAGAAATTCTGATATTCCTATTGAAGCTGTTACTGTTAAATTTCCGCCCTGAAGAGAATAGTCAAACTCTAACGGTTCACCTTCTTCTCCTTCCGGAGGTCCTAATATCAATTTATCATCTTCAATATACCATTTCCCGGTAATAGAAGTATCTATCTCAACAAAATCTTCAATGGTGAACTCAGCAGTAAATGTGCTGTCCTGATTCATAGTAACAGTACCAATATCTTCAGCTGGAAGTGGTATAGGAAAAGGCAGTATAGAAGTCGGATCATTGGCACTTATAGATATAGTACTTGCAGTGATAGTTCCATCTAACATAACCTGGGCATTGTTAGCTGTGGTTTCTATTGTTGACTTAGGAGAGGCATAGCCTGAAATAAATATCGCATTATCAGCAGTCACCTGAGCTTGAGTTTCACTTACAGTAAAATCATTGATATCTCCAAAATAATAGGTTGTATCTGTATCTGACATTACCTGGAACATAACTCCCTGAGATAAACTTGAAAGAGTTATAGATAACATACTGGTGGTACTTGTTGGTTTTAATAAAGTTGTGAGGACCATATTTTCAGTAATGATGATATTCCTGAATCCTTCCATTGGCAAATCAACAATATATTTAAGATCAGCAGGATAATCTCCTGTTACAGAAATAGCTCCGTCTGCTTCTGATAATAAATCATTAGCTGTCTGATTCGAATTGGTTTCTAATTTAACATCAACAGTAGCACTCTGAGAAAGCCAAGTACCTGTCAGAGCAGTAAAATCAGATGTATCTGAATCACCATTGGAATCAGTTGAATTTTTATCACAAAATATTAGTACAACAGAAAAAAACAACAAAAAAACAAAAATACTTTTTAAAACATTTTTTTTCATATTAACCTCCGATAATAATTATGTATATCTGAATTACTCATAAAGTTATTTACAAAATATTTAGAATGCAAGAATTTTTTTTACATTTTCATGAATAATTTTTATATTTAATTTGTTTGGTTATAAAAAATAATGTATATTTAGATTCTTTTGCTTTGCAAAAGAAAACAAGATTAACAAATTAAAATAACATATTATTGATGAGAAGAATTATGAGACAGGAAAATAAAAAATTACGTAATATAGGTATTAGTGCTCACATTGATTCAGGAAAAACCACCCTGACAGAAAGGATTCTTTTTTACACCAAAAAGATTCATGCAATGCATGAAGTCAGAGGTAAAGATGGTACAGGCGCTAAAATGGATTCTATGGAATTAGAACGTGAACGGGGAATAACTATTTCTTCTGCTTCCACAAATGTCCGATGGAAAGACTGTTCTGTCAATATTATTGATACTCCCGGTCATGTAGACTTTACAGTCGAAGTAGAGAAAGCATTGCGTGTTATTGATGGTGCTATATTGGTATTATGTGCTACTGGAGGAGTACAATCACAATCTATTACTGTTGACCGTCAGATGAAACGATACAAAGTACCACGTATTGCATTTATTAATAAATGTGATCGTCTGGGTGCCGATCCGGAAGGGGTATCAAAACAACTACATGATAAACTTGGTCATAATGCAGCTATGATGCAGATCCCTATTGGTATTGAAGACAATTTCAAAGGTGTTATTGACCTTGTAAAAATGAAAGCTCTTTACTTTGAAGGAATGAATGGTGAAACTGTTCGTGAAAAGGAAATACCCCCTGAACTTTTGGATAAAGCTAAAGAAAAACGTGACATTCTTATTGATAAAGCATCTATGTTCAGTGATAAACTTCTGGAATCCTATCTTGAAGATAAAGTTACTGAAGAACTGATTATACATGCTGTAAGAAAAGGTACTTTATGTCAGGAATTTACTCCGGTATTTATGGGTGCGGCTTTTAAGAATAAAGGAGTACAACCTGTTCTGGACGGGATTGTTGAATATCTTCCGTCACCTGCTGATGTAATAAATACATGTCTTGATCTTGATAATAATGAAAAAGAAGTAGTATTGACAAATAATCCAGATGATCCTCTGGTTATACTCGCTTTTAAACTGGAAGATACTCGTTACGGCCAATTAACGTATGTGCGTATCTATCAAGGTGTTTTGAATAAAGGTGATGAAATTTACAATGTAAGAAGCAGAGATAAAGTAAGAGTGGGGCGTTTAATCAGAATGCATGCTGATGAGATGGAAGATATTGAAACTGCAGGACCAGGTGATATCATTGCTTTGTTCGGAGTGGATTGTGTGAGTGGTGATACATTCACCTACGGAGAAATTAACTACTCCATGGTATCAATGTTTGTTCCTGATCCTGTCATCTCTTTATCATTACAAGCACAAGACAATAAATCATCTGAAAATATGGCAAAAGCACTTAATCGTTTCACCAAAGAGGATCCCACTTTTCAAACCTATGTTGATGCGGAAACGAACGAATCGATCATAAAAGGTATGGGAGAACTTCACCTGGATGTATATATTGAAAGAATGCGAAGAGAATATGGAGTAAAACTGGAGACCGGACCGCCACAAGTTGCCTATAAAGAGAGTATTACAAGAAAAGCTGATTTTGATTATACGCATAAAAAACAAACAGGAGGAGCAGGTCAGTATGGTAAAGTTGTTGGAACCATTCAACCTTGTCGTGATAAAGATTTTGAATTTATAAGTAATGTTAAAGGCGGCAATATCCCTACTGAATACATTCCTTCCTGTGAAAATGGATTCAGACAATGTCTGGAAAAAGGACCAGTAACCGGATTTCCAATAGTGGGAATAAAGATAGAATTAAATGATGGTGACTACCATCCTGTGGATTCATCGGATAAAGCATTTCAGCAAGCTGCCAAGGGTGCGTTCAGAAATATATATAATAAATGTAAACCAGTAATCCTTGAACCAATAATGAGGGTTTCTGTTGAAGTTCCCATTGAATTTCAGGGTAATGTTTTAAATAGTCTTAATCAGCGGCGAGGAACTATAATCAGTGCCCTGGAAGAGAATAAATTTGCCAGAGTTGAGGCAAAAGTTCCTTTAAATGAAATGTTTGGATATTCTACTGTTCTGCGATCATCAACGCAGGGAAAAGGGGAATTTTCCATGGAGTTTGCCCACTATTCAAAAGTACCTGAATCTCTGGCTGAAGAATTAAAGGAAAATTTAAAAAATAATGATTGAGGTAATTTAATGTTAAAAGATGAATTGATAAAGCGAAGTCCTATCCGGATTTTTGAGAAAACAATTCACGGAGGAGTAGGTAAAGGAAATCTGGGAGTATTTACCGGAAGAAAAGGTGTGGGAAAAACAGCGTGTCTGGTTCATTTGGCTGTTGATAAACTGTTATCAGAGAAAAAGGTTCTCCATATATCATTTTCTGAAGACCCTCATCACATAGAAAAATGGTATGATCAGACTTTCCAGGAAATTGCACAGGCTTATAAACTGGAAAATGTACTAAATAACCATGATCAGATCATATCCAATCGCCTCATTCTGAATTATAGACCGGATTATACTCATCTGGAAAAAACCATAAAAAGTATAAAAAAATTTCTTGACGATGCTCATTTTAAGCCCAATATAATCATCATCGATGGTTTCTCTTTTGAAACTGCATCTGAAGAGAATTTTAAATCCTGGAAATCTTTTGCTGAAAGTATCAAATTGCCTCTTTGGTTTTCTGCTACACTGCATCGTGAAAATCTGAAATATGATGATAAAAGCATTCCCTCACCAGTAAATAAATTCCAGAATATCTTTGCTGTGATAATTATGCTCAAACCCAAAAAAAATTACATTGACCTTTCATTATTAAAAGATCACAATGAAAAGAAAGTCGATCGTCTGCAGTTAAAATTAAATCCTAATACGCTGCTTATCAGTAATCACCGGGTATAGCAAATGTTCATAAGTTAAAAAAGGAGCACCTCATGAAAAAAACTGCCCGCTTCAGTATTTCTATTGACACTGATCTTTTAAAGCGTTTTGACAGTTTTATAAAAAAACATAAATATAATAACCGCTCCGAAGCTTTCAGAGATATTATCCGGGACAAACTTATACAGGAAGAGTGGGAAACTGATGAAGTTGAGACTGTAGGAACTCTGACTATTATATATAATCACCACCAACATCATCTGCAGGACAGTCTCACCTCACATCAGCATCAGCATCATGACGCTGTTATTTCAACCATGCATGTTCATCTGGACCATGATAACTGTCTTGAAGTAATGGTTATTAAAGGCAATGCCAAAAAAATCAGATCTTTTGCTAATGAACTGATCAGCACCAAGGGAGTTAAGCACGGAAAACTGGTAATGACCTCAAGTGGTGAAAATTTATAATACAATCAATACATATTATATTTAATAATATCTGCGATGTCTACCACCGTTTCCGAATCTGGGATTAACAATATTATTATAAATGGAACCGAATTTATAGCTGAAACCTATACGGAAGTCAAAACTGTAGCCGGTTTCAAGCTCTCTTCTGTTCAAGAGTATATCCTCCAGTTCAACTTCTGTATTGGCCAGATAAAGCTGATCGTGAATAGCTGAGAATCGTCCCCAAACATTAATAGAAAATCCTTTAAAAATACGTACACTTAAATTTGTTCGAAAAGAAAGATTATTCTTTTCAAAATCATGAAAATAATGAGACCCAGTTAAATTTAGTCCAATTTCTCCCCAGGGCTCTATAAGATTAAGAATCAAAGAAAGAGATTCCTGATATAATTCTTCTGAAGTCTTTAAATAAACTGTTTCTTCTTGATATTTATTATATTGATACCCGATCCTATAAAGAAATCGTAACTGTTTGTGGGTTGACTGATAATAGGGAAAAATGTTATACTCAACAGCTGGTTGCGGTTTTATTTGGAATTTTAAATTTTCTCTTGTTGAAGATCGGAGAGATAACCAGGCTCCGATGGACCAATGATCCGTTAAACTCTTCACAAAGAGAGTATTACATTGCAATGTTCTTTGTATACTACTCTCAGTTTCTTCGTCTTCTGTCCAGCTGTCATAATCATATCTGCCCCTTAACGAGAGGTTGAATTTTGAAGCTTTAGTAATTCTGTCTATACTGATATCAGCATTATATGATTCTTCTTGTCGTGCTTCTTCCCCTTCAAAATCTGTACTTAATCCTATATCAAACCGCCAAAAATCCCATTTATCTATAATCGGACCTTCTTCCTCTATTCCTTCCTCTTTAACCTTCAGCTGAATATTGTCAACCATTGGAGTAGTGGCAATATATGGAGAAAGACCTATTTTTAAAGTATTTATAAACTCTTCTCTTATTTCATATCTGGTGCTTGTACTTTTAGAATAGTATTTTAAAGTATTTTGTAATTTACTGCACTCTTTCTGTCCTATATATTGAATAGTATACTCTCGACCGCCGCTTCCGGTACGCATAGTCGTAACCAAAATATGCACATCAGCTTCCTTTGGATCTCTCACATAATTTACAAAAGTAATTTCTCTGCGAATATGATCATCAAAAGGAACACGATCCAGATATACATTTGTAGACTGTTCTTTTAAAGAAAGAGTATCTGACCTCTCCTCCTGAGCAAAAATTGAAGTAATGATCAGTAATAATACAAAAATAACACTGAACAAGTTTATGTTTTTCACTAAATACCTCCTTTGTATTGGCAATCATTTTTACCTTTTTAAATATAAAAAAAATATATGAATTATGCCTGTTAAATTCATTACAATACCATTACAATTTAGAATTTTCGATTTACATCTTGATTATATCTTCATTAAAGTCTATATTTTTAAATAAATGACAAAAATTTCTTTATACAGTTAAAGAAATCAATATAAAATAAAAAAAATAACTAATTTTGGATATGGCAGACAGTGAAAATCTTAATTGTAGAAGATGAAAAAAAAGTAGCTACATTTATACAAAAGGGCCTTGAAAATGAAGGTTTTGTCGTTACTGCAGAATTTGATGGTGAACAAGGTCTGGAAAAAGCTGTTAGTGAATCTTATGATATTATAATTCTTGATCTGATGTTGCCTAAATTAGATGGATTTACTCTGCTTGAAAAGATTCGTAAACAAGGCATTAACACAAAGGTTTTAATTTTAACTGCTAAAGCAAATGTACAGGATCGTATAAAAGGACTGAATCTTGGTGCAGATGACTATTTAGTAAAACCATTTGCTTTTGGTGAACTCTTGGCTCGTCTCCGTGCTCTGCTCAGAAGAAGTTATCCTGATAAAAATCCAGTTCTTCAGTTTGATGACCTTTCAGTGAATACTCATACCAGAGAAGTTTTCAGAGATAATAAGAAAATAGAACTTTCTGCTAAAGAGTATGCCCTGCTTGAATTTCTTATCTACAATGTGAACCGTGCTCTTAACCGTTCTACAATTTCAGAACATGTATGGAATTATAATTTTGATACAGGTACAAACTTTATTGATGTCTATATTAACCGTATCCGTAAAAAAATCGATGAAGGATACTCTAAAAAATTCATTAAAACTATCAGAGGTTTTGGATATATGTTTAAGGCAGATAAAAATGATCAGTAGTTATAAATTTAAAATTATTTTATGGTATACAAGTCTTCTTACAGCAATTTTATTGGGAGTTTTCATACTTATTTATCTGATTCTCGGATATCAGCTTCAGCATGAAGTTGATTGTAAAATTCTTAAAAAGGCTGAATGGTTAAATTCAGCCTTTAAAAATATCAATGATCCACCTGAAGAAAAAAATCAATTCTTTCAATCAATTGCACCTCAAAAACATCCTGACTTTTTTGACATCAGAGAATATACTGATATAGCTGATCATAAATTTATCCTTTTTATATTTCGTGATGATTCGTTAATGTATCTTACTAAGCGATACAGTATGTATAGTGATCTGATAGATAATTACTCTGAACAACACATGTCTCATTTTAAAAAGCAAATGCAAACTACTCCTTTTAGAATTATAAGAATCCACAAAGGAGGCTATTCAGTCTTTTTAGGATATAAGCTTACTACAATTTATTCAGTTAAATCAAAATTGCTTCAATTACTTGTTATAATTCTTCCTCTTGGTATAATATTCTCTATATTATGCGGTCTATTTGTTACTCAGAGATCACTCAACATAATTAACCGGATCAATAAAACTGCTCAAAATATAACGTCAAAAAACTTACATAAAAGAATAGAAGTACACAAAGGAAAAGACGAGATCAGGGAATTGATTGTCACCTTAAACTCAATGATTGATCGTCTGGATAAATCTTTTACTATGATCAAACAATTTTCTCAGGATGCAGCCCACGAGCTCAGGACCCCTCTAACTATTATCCGGGGTGAGATTGAAGAACTTCTCACCTATGAAAAAATCCCAAGAATGGTCTCAACTTCACTGGAAAGTATATTGGAAGAAATTCAGTATTTGATATCAATTTCCAATACATTAATGCTCTTACATAGCATAGATACTGGCAAAATTGGTTATGATTTCTCACAAATTGATTTAAGTACCATTGTATCAGATACATATGAAGATGCCAGCATCCTGGTCTCGGAAAAAAATCAAAAATTGAAACTGCGTCACAATGATCATGTAAAGGTCAACGGCAACGAAGAACTGCTCACCAGACTGCTGTGGAATCTTATAGATAACAGTGTTAAATATACTCCGGAAAAAGGAAGTATATCTATAGAACTTAAAAAGGAAAATAATCATGCAACTATCACTGTTCAGGACAATGGGTGTGGAATTCCGGAAGATGATATACCCAGAATCTTTGAAAGATTCTATCGGGTAGATAAATCACGATCACGCGAACTGGGGGGAAGCGGTTTGGGTCTTTCTATTTGTAAATGGATTGTGGAACTGCATGAAGGTACTATTCAGGTCGAAAGTAAACTGAACAAAGGAACTAACGTTATAGTTGAATTTCCCATCATAAAAGATTAAATTCTCCTATGATCCGGCGTTTTGCCTTATATGGCTTTTTAAAAAATCAACGATATTTTGAACCTTTTCTTCTCTTGTATTTTTTAGAATCCGGTCTTAATTTCTCTCAGATCGGTTTACTGATATTTTTCCGTGAATTTTCCAAAAACCTGTTTGAAATACCCAGTGGTGCGATAGCTGACTTGTACGGCAGACGCCGGAGTATGATTTTTTCTTTTATTTCCTATATTTTCTCTCTTCTGCTTTTCTTTTTATTACCCTCGTTTATTTTTATGATTTGTGCCATGGTTCTCTTTGGTATAGGTGAAGCTTTCAGAAGCGGCACTCATAAAGCCATGATTTTTTCCTGGCTGGATCGTCAAGGCCGCTTGCATAAAAAAAATAAAGTGTATGGTTTTACTCGTTCCTGGTCAAAAATAGGCTCTGCAGTTTCCATTGTCATAGCAAGTGCAGCAGTGCTGATATTACAGGATTTCACCTGGCTTTTTATTCTTACTCTTATTCCTTATGTACTGGAAATTATAAACTTTGTAGGCTATCCGGATTACCTTAACCTGCAGTCTGATACCAGGATTAACATACAAGGTGTTTTTCGTCATCTCTGGAATGCCATTAAGGATGCTGTTCACATACCAAAACTGCGCACTCTGCTTACAGAATCAATGTCTTTTGAAGGCATGTTTGCTGCAGTTAAAGATTATATTCAGCCCATAATAAAAAATTCTGTATTATTACTCCCCCTGCTTATACAACTTACTGAATTCCAGCGAACCACTGTTATGGTAGGACTGACCTACCTGCTGTTTCATATTTTTTCTGCCTGGGGAAGCCGGAAATCTTATAAGGTAGGTGAAAAAACCGGGAGTCTGGAAAATGCTGCCAATCTTATATGGAAAATTACCTTTCTTTTATATCTTTTTTTACTTGTCTTTATACTGACTAAATCAATTATTCCCATAATTATTATTTTTATCCTTCTTTATTTCACACAAAATCTCTGGCGGCCCATTCTCATCAGCCGTTTTGAAACCTTTGCAGTTGATATAAAAGCAGCTACCATCCTTTCCATTGAAAGCCAGGCAAAATCAATTTCAGTCATGATCCTTGCACCGGTTATCGGATTCTCCATTGACCTGGTAAAACCTTTCTCCCCCGGATTTGAATTCTGGCCTATAGGGGTGATTGGGTGTGTGATTTCCGGATTGATCCTTCTGAAGAGGAGATAATAAATTAACATATGAATAATCGACGGAAGTGATCAAAAAGTAAGAAAAAATTTTAAACGCTAAGATCGCAGAGTAATACTCAAAGACTGTAAATATTTAATATTTATAAATTTATTACTTTGCTTTCTCTGCGTACTTCGCGTTTAGATTGTGTTTTTTAGTCAGTCCCGTCTTTAAAATAACGAACAGCTACTGAATTGCAGGGAAATTATGATATATTTTTATTCTGTGTTTTATCTGTGTCAATCCGTGGCTAAAAATATTTCTTAATATGCAGAAAAAATAAATATGTACATTAATCAATGAGGTGCAACTATGATACAAAAAATACGCTTAGTTTTTATGTGTTTAATATTACTTGTATTATGTAATTATTGTACAGGTCAGGATTCATTATCAAAATATATTAACGGACTGCTGGACAGATGGGACAATTCGAACTCTCCCGGATGCGCTGTAGCGATTGTAAAAGACGGAACTGTTATATATAAACATGGATACGGCATGGCAAACCTGGAATACGATGTACCCATAACCTCCTCCTCTGTTTTCCATGTCGCCTCCATCTCAAAACAGTTTACAGCTTTCTCTGTTCTGCTCTTGGAAGATGAAGGGAAATTGTCACTGGATGATGACATACGACTGTATCTGCCTGAACTTCCGGATTATGGTAAAAAGATTACCATCCGCCATTTAATTCACCACACCAGCGGAATAAAAGATCAGTGGGAACTACTGATTGCTGCTGGCTGGAGGATGGATGATGTTATCACTCAGAAACACTTGTTGAAAGTCATTAAAAGTCAAAAGGACCTGAATTTTAATCCCGGAGAAAAATATCTGTATTCGAATTCAGGATATACACTTCTGGCTGAGATTGTGGAACAGGTCAGCGGTCTGCCTTTCACTCAGTTTACCAGAGAAAGAATCTTCGATCCCCTGGAGATGAAAAATACCCATTTCCATGCCGACAATGAATCCTTAGTAAAAATGAGAACCTATCCCTTCAGGCCAGCAGGCAAAAATTTTTCCAAACATGACCGTTTGAATTTTTCCACTGTGGGTGCAACCAGTTTGTTTACTAGTGCAGAAGATTTTGTTAAATGGGATCAGAATTTTTATCATGCCAAAGTAGGAGGAAAAAACATAATCGATAAAATGCATAAAACGTTCACACTCAACAATGGACAAAAAACTAACTATGCCTGCGGTCTTATTATACGAAATTATAAAGGTGAAAAAGCTGTATCCCACACAGGTGGAGATGCGGGATACCGGGGTATTTATCTAAGATTCCCGGATCATACATTCTCAATTATTCTTTTTTCTAATCTGGGTTCATTTGACTTAAGCCTGGCGTATAAGATTGCTGACAAATATTTACATTTATCTTCTGGCCAGTCTCCTATGGAAAATGAAGCTCAGCTATTAGCTGACACACTTTCTCCATCTCAGTTAACTAAATATACAGGAATGTATGCTAATCAGAATAGATATATATATGAAGTAGTGCTGGAAAATGGTAAGCTTTTACTTCAGTTCCTTAATAATTATCAAGTTGATCTTGATTATATTTCGGACCATACTTTTTATTCAGAACATCTTGACATTCAGCTGCATTTCAAAGCTGACTCAACCGGCAGTATCAGTCAGTTCACTGTGAGGAATAAAGGTATTTTTAATAAAATTGAACCGGAAAAGATACCGGAAGAACAAATTGAACATTATACAGGACATTACTATAACAAAGAATTAAATGTTATTAAAACTGTTACAAAGAAAAATGAATTAATTTACATTACCGGGAAGAATGAAACTGAAAATCCACTAATAAAAATTGATGAAGACTCTTTCTATAAAACCTGTTCCGATGAGTTTTCAGCAAAATTATCACTGGTAAAATTCTTATCCAATGAAAACGGAACAATCACAGGATACGTTTTAAATACACCCATGGCAAAAAATCTAGTTTTTAAGAAAATCAGTAATATAAAATATGAAAAATAATATATTGATAATAGACCTCAAGAGACTGTCGAAAAAGTCAACTGATGTCTTTGCGAGGAACGCAGTGACGAAGCAATCTCCTTCACTTAAGTTAAAAAATCTAGGGGATTGCTTCGTAAAAAACACTCGCAATGACATATTTAGGACTTTTTCGACAGTCTCCAAAGGTCTGACAGACGTTTAATCAGGTGGTCTCCACTTTAGAAGTAGAGACCACCATTATATCAGTGACCTAACTCGATTGCAATAGCGATTCCGATCCCGAATTCCGAAGAATACATGAATGGCAAGGGAAAAATATCCTTTCTCAAGTCATTCCCGAATGTTTCTGTCGGGAATCCACCCTGCAACCTCAACCCCTATATTCCCACTTACGCGAGAATGAAAGAAACAAAAAAACCCGGGTGTCTGTTTCTCAAGATCCGGTGTTTTTATCCCGATTACAAAAAAATCCCTCTCCATTAAAGATAACAGAGAGGGATAATAATAAAAGATATTTAATTCAACTATTTTTTCTTATATTTAGCTTTTCCAAAAGCTAATATGGGAAAGAATATAAATCCAAGAAAGAGCAATCCAAAGCCGAATCCCACTGACTTACCAAAGTATTTAGCTATATCAAAAATAATAATAATACCAACAACAATATTAACAATGGGTATAAAATAAAGAATTAACCACCACGCAGGCCTCTTCGCAATTGTGATCATTAAGTATATATTATATATTGGAATAATTGCACCCCATCCCGGTTGACCTGCTTTCTGAAACAGCTTCCAAAAAACAACAATATAAAAAATAACCAATACAAGCCAGACATACCAGTATGCTGAACTTTGACCAAACTGACTAAAGTTATTTTCCATGCTTTCTCCCTCCTATTTTATTATTTAATAAATAATATACACCAGTTTTAAAAAAAATCAAGTATTATTTAATATTTTTTTTACTTTTTTTTGTTATTTTTTTTCTTTAATTTATTTATATCTTTAATCTTATAGGAGAAAAAACATGAAAAAATTAGCAATAATACTCATCTTAAGTATGATTGCCTGCAGTAATGTTTTGGCCCAGATCGAATCAGGCGACAAAGAGATCAGTTTCATGGGCTATTTTTCTACTTTTGTGGGGGAAGATGTAGAGACAAATGGATATGGTTCTCTGCAGATCAGCTATGGCAGATATTATTCCCGATATCTTCAGTTAGGAATTGCACCTACGATAAGTTTTTCCACAGGACAGGATGAAGACGGAGATCCCAAAATTGAAACCCAATTCAGCGGTTCAGTATTTTTCAACTTTAATTTGACCGCTGCCTCCAGAACAATTCCATATATTACCGGACGCTACTACCAGTTTACCTTTGATATTCCTGATGAAGCGGATTTTATTGACTATTCCTATATTACAATTGGTTTAGGAATTAAAAACTTTATCAATGAATATACTACATTCAACACACTGGCCACTTATGGTTTTTCTCCTGTTGAAGAAAATGAAGGGGGTATCGTAGTGATAATGGCGGGACTGTCATTTATTTTTTAAATTATCCTTATAACAGGGGTTTACTATTATGAAACGATTAATAACGCTATTGCTGATAATTTTAGTAATATCTACAGCTTCTGCACAGTTTAATCTCTATCTTGAAAACAAGATTACAGTTAATACTGGCGAAATTACGATCATACAAATAAGTCCTAATGGCCGATTTCTCGCTTTTGGTGATCAAAGGGGAAATCTGCACATATGGGATATAAAAGCAGGCCGCCAAATTCATCAAATACAGAGTGACCATAAATCAGTTACTGCTTTAGTTTTCGACCGGCAGCACCAGCAGCTGATTTCCGGAGGTATTGACGGCAGGATTAGAGTATGGGATCTGTATACTGGCAGCGAACAGCTATTAATAAAAGATTTCCGGTCTCAGATTTACTCCTTATCACTATCTCCTGATGACCGTTTTTTGGCAGCTGCCGGTAAAAAAGATGATGTTTATCTCTGGGAGTATCCATTAGGTACACTCAAAGGAAAATTGAAGGGACATAAAAAAGATGTTCTGGCTGTAGCCTTCAGTATTGGAGGAGATCAGCTGCTTTCAGTAGGAGAAGACAGACAGATGGTGGTATGGGACATAAACAAGCTTGCTCCTGTCCGTAAAACCGCTATTGAAGCCCGCACAATGAAAAACTCAGGGATTGAAGTCAAATCAGCTGCCTTCAGTTTCGACCGTAAATTTGCCGGAATTGGCATCCAGGAACATATTCTGGCCAAGGGTGGAAGGAGTATGATCTTTAAATATAATCTTTCCTTCTATGACTGGGAAACAGGATCAGAAATTGAAACTCTGATCGGGAACCGTCAGGATATCACCTTTTTTTCTATTACACCAGATAAACAATACGCAGTTACTGACAACTCCACTTTACAGAAAAAGCAGCTTTCTTTCTGGAATATCCAGAATGGAGTGATTGAACAAAATTATCCTATTGACGGACCAATTACAGCCCTTACTGTTTCAGAGGACGGCAACTGGTTAGCTGTGGGGTACCAGGATGCAAACAATAAATATCAAAGTTTTATAAATATCTGGGAGTTATCAGGCATAGAAGGATATGAACGCTTTGCATCCGGAAAATCTTTGCCCAGTACAGAAAAACGAGGTTTCGGGGCATCGATAAAACTTAATACTCCTGCAGAACCCCTTATTCAGTACGGTCAGCAGCGACGGCTGGCAGTTATGAGTTTTGATAGTCCCGGACTTGAAGAGAATGTAGCCAGAACTGCAACTTATCTGCTGGAAAGTAAACTAGGCAACAGTCCGCTGGTGGAGCTGGTTGAGCGAAATCAAATTCAGAAAGTGCTGGATGAACTGCAGTATCAGCAGAGCGGTTTAACTGCAGATAATGCTGTACAGGTCGGACAGCATTTGAATGCGGAATATATGCTCATCGGCAGTATAAATAAACTGGGAAATCTGATAATTATAACTTCCAAACTGGTAAATGTTGAAACTGCCCAGATTGAAGGGACCAGAGAAGTACAATGTTCTAATGCAACCATTGAGACCATTTCAGAAATGGTCTCAATTCTGGCACCGACTATTGCTAAATATTAAAGAGATCTTGAACATAACTCACTGAAAGTGTATTGTTATTAAAAAACGTGTACATTTTTACAATCAGTTTTCAAAATTATAATTTTTTATGTATAATAGGTTAGGTTGCGTTTAACGAAACCTGACCTATTATTTTAATATGATGAAGTAAATTTTTTAAATCAATTTCAAGGAGGATTTATATGCGCTACTTTTTAACATTTATTTTATTTTCAGTTTTGATAATTTCAGTACCTGCTCAGCAGACTCAGTCCGTAGTTACTGAAACTGATTATGCACGGGCAGAGAGTTTTTTAAGTGCAAACACCACTTCACTGGTATCTCATGTTATGGAACGTCCAAACTGGCTTCCTGATGATCGCCTTCTCTACCGGAACAGAATTCATGATGGTTTTGAGTTTATTATCGCTGACCCGGTAAAACGCACACGGTCCAGAGCATTTAATCATGAAAAACTGGCTCAGTCTCTCTCTTCTGCTATGGATACAACCTATGATCCTCTTCATCTGCCATTCAGACAATTCGAATTCATAGATGATGGTCAATCAATTAGTTTTCAAATTCAGAGACAAAAATACATCTGTGATATTCAAGAATATGAATGCACAGCTGTAAAGAATCCGGAAGATGAACCGGGACGTAATGAAATAGTATCTCCCAACCAAAAACTGGCAGCATTTATCCGGAATTACAATCTCTGGGTACGCGATCTTGAGACCGGCAAAGAAACTCAGCTGACTACTGACGGGGAGGAACACTTCGGATATGCAACCAATAATGCCGGATGGCTGAAAAGTGATCGTCCTGTACTTCTCTGGTCTCCAAATTCAGATAAAATAGCTACTTTCCAGCACGACGGCCGTGGAGTTGGTGATATGTACCTTGTTTCCACAAAAGTCGGTCATCCCGAGCTTGAAGCATGGAATTATCCGCTTCCGGGTGACAGCCTCATCTTCCGGATACATCGGGTAGTGATACATCTGGATGGTCCTGAAGTAGTCCGGCTGAATATACCCCCTGATCCTCATCGTTCCACCATCACTGACCATGTTACCACCTGGAGTGGTGAATGGCTGGATGTAGAATGGAATAAAGACGGCTCAAAACTGTCATTTGTCTCTTCCTCACGTGATCATAAACAGGCAAAACTCCGTATAGCTGATCCTGAGACTGGTAACGTCCGGGATGTTATGGAAGAGATAGTTGATACGTTCTTTGAATCCGGAAATGATGAGGTCAACTGGCATGTACTGACTGAATCTAATGAAGTGATCTGGTTTTCAGAACGTGATAACTGGGGTCATCTCTATCTATATGATCTTAAAACCGGAAAGCTAAAACATCAGATTACGGAAGGGAACTGGAATGTCCTGCAGCTGCGGCATATTGACAGAAAAAACCGCCTGCTCTATTTTACCGGTTCCTGCAGGGAACCCGGCGATCCTTATTTTCACTATTTATACCGGATAAAGATGAACGGCGAGGATCTCACCTGTCTGACCCCGGAACGGGCACATCATTCCATAACTTTTTCAGATTCCTACAACTATTTTGTTGACACCTACTCCACTCCTACCACACCGCCGGTTACAGTATTGCGGGATACTGAAGGCAAGAAGCTACTTGTATGTGAAGAAGCTGATATCTCAGCATTATATGAAAATGGATGGCAGCCTCCTGTTCCCATAAAAGTCAAAGCCAGGGATGGAAAAACTGATATTTATGGATTGATGTACAAACCTACCAATTTTGATGCTTCCAGAAAATACCCCATTCTCAACTACGTATATCCCGGTCCTCAGTCCGGAAGTGTGGGAAGCCGCTCGTTCCGGCCTTCCAGAGGTGAAAAACAGGCAATAGCAGAACTGGGATTTATTGTAGTGGAAGTTGATGCCATGGGTACTCCTGGGCGTTCTAAATCCTTTCATGAATTTTACTATGGCAATATGGGTGACAACGGTTTACCTGATCAGATGGCTGCCATCAGACAGTTAGCTGAACGTCACTCCTGGATGGATATAGACAGGGTAGGAATCTGGGGTCATTCAGGAGGCGGGTTTGCTTCTACGGATGCTATCCTCCGTTATCCTGATTTTTATAAGGTTGCGGTATCCGGAGCAGGGAATCATGACAACCGCTGTTATGAAGACGACTGGGGCGAAAAATGGCAGGGACTGCTCAAACGCTATCCGGACGGCACCACTAATTATGACAACCAGGCTAATCAGCTTCTGGCTGATAATCTGAAAGGGAAACTGCTTCTTGCTCATGGGACAATGGACAGTAATGTGCCGCCCTATAATACCTTGTTAGTGGTGAATGCTCTTATTGAAGCTAATAAAGATTTTGATCTTATTATGTTTCCGAACCGGGGTCACGGTTTCGGCAGAGAACCTTACATGATGCGCAGACGCTGGGACTATTTTGTCCGCCACCTGTTAGGTGCAGAACCCCCAAAAGAGTATTCTTTTAAGACTTATACCGGGAGAAGATAAAAATCCTGACTTAACATAATAATGATGTAAAAAGTGCAGCCCCTTCATGGCTGCACTTTTATATTTCATACCGCTATGATTACCCTTCGATGTGCTATGAGAAACAGCATCCTGTCATGCTGAATTAATGGAAGCATGATAGAGTAATTTACAACCTACCGAACTGATTGAGTTTTGCTTGACAAAATATTTTTTAATGTGTATATTATATACACATTAAGGAGGTATATAATGCGTACAAATGTAATAATTGACGATAAATTAATGAGTAAAGCTCTAAAATCTGGTAAATATCGTACTAAAAAGGACGCTATTGAGCAAGGTTTAAAACTCCTGGTGCAAATAAACAGCCAGAAAAAGCTCCAGCGATTAAAAGGCAACATACACTGGGAAGGTGATCTGAACGAAATGAGAAGAGATTGATATGATCATGGTGGACACTTCCGCCTGGAAAACAATTGATGTATTGATAGCTACTTTCTGTATTGAAAAAAAATTTCAAATAATCCATAATGACAGAGACTTTGATGTCATGTCTGACCATCTGGGATTAGAGATATATTCATACCAATAATGAAATGCAATTGAATCCATCGTCTTTATATAAACTCAGGATGACTGTCTTCAGTATTACTAAATCCATCCAAACATAACAGGATCACTTTTTCTTCTTCAGCAGATCCTCCAGAAGATCCTCTGCTTTTTTACCCAGATCTTCAGTCTGCTTATCTTTCAGTTCCTTGAGCTTATCTGCCAGTTCTTCTCTCATCAGTTCTGATTCTTTCCTGTATTCCAGAATCGGCTGCAGATATCTGGAATAAACATTTCCGTATTTCTTATCTAATTCTGCGATCCGTTTGTCAGCTTTTTCCTGAAGTGCAGATTTGATTTTGTTCTTGATTTCTGCAAGTTTTTTCGATGATGCAGTACTGATACTCTGAGAAAACTTTTTGTCGAAATTGCTGGCGATCTCGAAATTATATGTTTGATCTTTAATAATAACTGTACTTTTCAGATTGAGTCTGCCCAGTCCTCTGAATATATCTCTGATAGTTGCTGTTATCTGATCTGATTCAGAAGACTCTCTAAATCCATATTCCAGATCCTTTCCCTGCAGGAAGAAAATAATTTCCATTGTCTCTTCAGTATTCCGGATATCAATATCAATATCTGCAAATCCGCTTTTAATAGTTTCCGGAACATATTGATTTTTCTCGAATTCAACACCTTTAAGACTTATATTTCTGAGTCCTATGGAATAGGTATCAGCAAAATGTTCTTTAGTACGATCCAGAACAGCATTAAATAAAATCTCCCGGTTTCCCCCATACTTACCTCTCAAATCAAATGCTGTTGGTTTACCATATACCCTGGGCTGAGTGGTAAGTCCTGTGACTTTACCCTGCAGATAAGGCACCTTCTGTTTTTCAATTCTTTCTTCTCCGGTTGAAATCTCGATCTTTTTTGCCAGAAAAACGGGCCAGATTTGTTTCTCCGGGAACCGGATATTCTGCCCTTCCTGTCTGGGCGGTTTTTTCTTTTTCTTCTCACCCGGTTTCCCCGTAATCCTGGAGATAATTTCAGCATACTCAATATAACGGTCAAGTTTGAAAATAACGGATTTACCGAAAATTATTTTTGAGGCATTTTTCAAGGAAAATTCCGGAAGCTGTGCTTTTTTCAGAATATTCTCATAATCCTCTGACAGCCATCTTTTATATTGCTCCTTGAATCCGGAAAGACGCTGATAATCTGTTTCAGCTTCTTCCCTTTTTTTACTGATTTCTTTTCTGTAACTGTTCATGGTTTTCTGAATCGTACGCACCTTTTCAATTTCTTCCAGAGCTTTATCGATTGTATTGATATTGTCAGGTTCGATACTCTTGATTTGAGAATGTATACTATCTAATTTTTCCTGAACATCAAATTCTGAATAGTATTGTTCCCATTTATCTGTAGTTGATTCAATATCTGAGGATACAATCTCATAACTTTCAACAATCTGTAGATCAGCTTTGGCAATCAGACTGTCTGTATTCAGTGATCGTGGAATATCCTTGACTGACAAGCCCAATAATTCAGCTTCTTCCAGGTTGCTGGTTATCTTCCCTTTTACCTGATCCCACTTAGAAGGGGACCTTTTTCCAATTCTTTTTCTCAGCTTGGGTAAACTGCCGTCTGTTTCTCTGCTGGTTCCTGATTGGGCATTAAGTACAGTAATCTCGTTTATTACATATTTTTTTCGCAATAACGCAGGCAGGTTCATTGAAAAAGAAGTCCTACCGGTTTCTACTAAATTCTGAAACGGTTTTGGGGGATCTGCAACCTGTAATCTGTCCCAGGCAATTCCAAGAGAAAAAATATTCAGATCCAGATTATCAATTTCAGCTTTTGCTCCGGTAACAAACTGAATTGTTTTTTCTATCCCTTTTTCTACCAACTGATCAGTAAAAACCATTGAAATTAATATAAAAACAGCGATAAGTATGATAACTGTTATCAAACCTTTTTTACGCATGATCTACCCCCTCCAATCTCGTAATTTAAAATAGAACCGGACCAGTTTATTACCCTGCAGCATTCTGGTAATTTTCCATTTCTGAATAGCAGTATTCCAGGAAGTCCGGTATTTGAGGACCAGTTTTTTAAAAAGCAGATAATGAGGAATCAATAATACCAGGGCAAATACGAGACTTCCGATCACCACTGTATTGTTAAAACGGGTAAATGGAGCAATGGGAAGATTGTACAGCCAAACCCATACCGGCTGCAGGAAATCAACATTCACCAACAGAGTAAATCCTAAAGCATGAAAGACAGGATCAAGAACATAGCCGAGTAGACTGTATAAAATCAGAGAAAAAACCACAGCAGAAAGATTAACCTTAATTAATATGATCAGGATAATTAATATGAAATTATGAAAGGTAAAGAAAGGAGTCAATCCCAGAATAGTTCCCAGAGTAATTCCCCAGGCGATCTGGGAAGGAGAATCATGAGAACGCAGTGCTTTAATGAATTTACTGAGTATTTTAAATATTATCATGGATGGATTCCTTATGATATATTAAGATATACCAAAATGTAAGAAATTATTTGTTAATGTCAAATAGGTTTTATTTCCTGGAGTGCAGCCCCTTTATGGGCTGCACTTTTACACTTCGTTCCGCCACGGTCACCTTTCGATGAACTCAGGGTTACATGCATATCGCTGTTCCCTAATGCTTCCTCCGGTAGCTCAAAATGACATTTCAGAACGACTGGTTTGGTAAACTGTAAACTTTTTTCAGGACGACACCACCTTTAGGTTAATTCCTGATTTATTAATATGCTATGGGCGCGCCTGGTCCGATGGGGAGCCCCAGCAGCATGAACATAGGTACAAATACTGGTGCCATGATAGCCCACTTGGCGGAGGCGCTTCCCATGAAAAGATTAATAAAGGCTGCCACCACCACAAAAGCTACCAGCAGACCAATACCGGTAAATCCGATGGATTTGAGCAGTTCTGCCCCTTTGATGGCAAGCAAGATACCCATATTGGACTCTTTGAAACAGTAGACAAACTGAGCTGCGAAAAAAACCAGAACAATATAGCCGGCAAGTCCTTGCATTGCATTGGTCATCAGTTTAATGACATCCTTGTCATTCCTTATCTTTCCCACAACAATACCATAAACAAGGTCGGGGACAAAGAAAAATATCATTAAGGCTGACACCAGGCCACTCATGAACGGTGAGTGGAGAATAGATCCGGTTTGCGGATTTCTGAGCAGACCGTTTTCAGGTATCAGAAAAAGCAAAAACAGAGCCACAACAGCTAACAGTGAAATACCTGCCCAGCGGAGGCCTTTTTTCTCGAGATCAGTCACCTTTTCAACCTCTTCGCTCATGCCTTCATATGTTCCCAGACGAGGCTCAACAAATTTCTCGGTCACCCAGGTTCCCAGAAATACAAGCATAATCGCG
>Ga0180433_10001050_pt1 | contig 46644 bp, 31 predicted proteins | sample SS_ome_8_FD_132980 | JGI IMG/M metagenome (GOLD analysis project Ga0180433, IMG submission 132980) | Hypersaline lake sediment archaeal communities from the Salton Sea, California, USA - SS_1_D_1 metaG | ecosystem: Environmental > Aquatic > Non-marine Saline and Alkaline > Hypersaline >...
ACTATCTGACGGTGGCCATGCCGGAGTCGCGGGACACTGACTGGCGATGGGAAGATTTCGTGCGCCGCAACAACGATGAATTGGTGGCTGCCTGGGGCAACCTGGCCCACCGGGCGTTGACCTTCGCCTACCGGCGCTTCGATGGGCGCGTGCCCACGCCGCGATCGCTGGATGATGTCGATGCCCGGCTCTTGACCCGGATCGAGGCTGGGTTTGAGCCCATCGGTCAACTGCTGGCTGCGTGTAAGTTCCGGGCTGCCCTGAGCGAAGTGATGGCGCTGGCTCGCGAGGCCAATCGCTACTTGGAAGAGAAAGGACCATGGTTTCAGATCAAGGAGAGCCCTGAGGCGGCAGGCACGACAATCTACGTGGCACTCAAGGCCATTGATTCGCTGAAAGTTCTCTTTGCACCTTTCCTTCCGTTTTCTTCTGAGCGGTTACACCAGTACCTGGGCTACGAGGGGACGTTGTTTGGACGCTCGTATACCTCTACCTTCGAGGAGGAAGCAGGACGAGTCCACGAAGCGTTGTGCTATGATGATAATGACGCGGGCGGCGAGTGGAAGCCCAGCGAACTGCCAGCAGGCCGGGTACTGCGTCAACCTGAGCCCTTGTTCAAGAAGCTGGACGAGAGCGTGGCTGAAGAGGAACTGGCCCGCATTGGAGCTGGCAATCTCTCTGCATAAGGCCCGTCTGCTGCGAAAGCATCATCAAAATCCAATCCCTGCCCGTACACATGTCAGGTTTGGATCTCAGGAAGGCTTGTTTACGTGGGGTGTAATTGCGCCCCGTGGTGATTCACGGTATCCTCTGCCTTGGATGGTGGATGTTGGATAGTCCATGGGGGTAAGAGAAATCGGGCCCCCAGCGTCCAGGGCACAAGAATCCAGTATCAAGAAAGGAGCATATGGCACGCCTCCACGAGTATCAGGGAAAAGCGCTCCTGGCGCAGAAGGGCATTCCGATTCCCCAGGGCCGAGCGGCCAGCACGCCCGACGAGGCGCGAGAGATTGCAGCCCAGATTGACGGGCCGGTCGTGGTGAAGATCCAGGCCTGGGTGACCGGCCGGGCTGGTCTGGGCGGGATTCGCTTCGCCGACACGCCGGATGAGGCGGGGCAAGCCGCCGCCGATATGCTGGGCATGCGGGTGGGGGGCTTCACCGTCGAGAAGGTGATGGTGGAGGAGAAACTCCCCATCGAGCGGGAATTCTACGCCGGCGTCATCGTCAGTGACCGTGAGCGGGCACCGGTGATGATGTTCTCCAGCGTAGGAGGTACCGGCATCGAGGAGATCGCTCAGGAGCATCCGGACGCTGTCGCCAGCATAGTGGTCGACGTCGAGCACGGGCTGCAGGGCCACCAGGCTCGCAACCTGGTGCGACGGACGGGCATCCATGGGCGTCTACAGCGGAACCTGGCTGGCCTGCTGGTCAAGCTGTATGACGTGGCCCGGACGTGGGAGGCCCGCACTGCGGAGATCAACCCGTTGGTGCTGACCGCCGAGGGCAAGGCAATGGCCGCTGACTGCCGGATCACGGTGGACGACTACGCCGTCTTCCGCCACAAGGACCTGGGCATCACCTTCGCTCGAGAGTTGGACCGTCCACCGACGGAATTGGAGCGCATCGCTTACGCGGTTGAGGAAGGGGACTATCGAGGCACTTTCTACTTCATCCAGATGGTCGACGATTTCCAGAAGGATGAGGGGGTCGTCGGCTTCCACGGCGCCGGTGGCGGTGGCTCGATGATGAGTATGGACGCGGTGATCAACGAGGGGTTCCGTATCGCCAACTTCGTGGATACTTCGGGCAATCCGCCGGCCAGCAAGGTCTACCGGGCAGCTCGCATCATCCTCAGCCAGGGGCCGATCGATGGCTACTTCGGCTCTGGCTCGGGGGTGGCCAGCCAGGAGCAATTCCACTCCGCCCGCGGACTGGTGAAGGCGTTTCTGGAGGAACCGCTGACGGTGCCAGCCGTTATTCGCCTGGGTGGCAACGCCGAAGATAGGGCGGTGGAGATCTTGGAACAGGTCAACGGCCGGGTATCTGCGCCGGTGGAGGGATACAAGAAGGACGATACGCCTCACTTCTGTGCCCAGCGGCTCAAGGCTTTGGTGGAGAGTCACACGCCGCCAGCGGAGAAGCCCGAGGGGCGCCAGAAGCCGGTTGCCCGGCGGCCCTACACGTTTGAGACGGTGACCGGTGGCACCGTGACCTTCGATCACGCGGTATGTGCCACCTGTGAGAGCAAGGTGTGTGTGAAGGAATGTGTGGCCCAGATCCTCACGCTCAACGATGAGGGCTGCCCCGTGTTGAACATCACGCCGGAGGAGGCGAAAGGCGGTCGTTGTATCGAGTGCCTTGCGTGCGATGTGGCGTGTTACTTTCGAGGGGCAGGCGGCGGGTACGTAGAGCTGCCGATCCAGGGCCTCGAAGAGTATCGCCGCCAGCGTCAGGACTAGGAAGCGAGGAAGCAGAGAATGGCGATTCTGATTGACGAAACAAAACGGGTTATTGTCCAGGGCATCACGGGCCGCGAGGGGCGCGCCCGGACGAAGCTGATGAAGGGGTACGGCACCAATATCGTCGGCGGGGTGACGCCGGGCCGCGGCGGCCAGGAGGTGGAGGGATTACCTGTCTTCGACACCGTCGAGGAGGCCTGGGAGAACCTGGGACCGATCGACGTGAGTGTCGTGTTCGTGCCTGCCCCGCTGGTGCGCGGTGCGGCGATGGAGGCCATTGAAGCCGGGGTCAAATTGCTGGTTATCGTGCCCGATCGTGTCCCCATCTACGATGTGTTGGAGATTGTCAAAGCCGCCGACAGCGCTGGCGCGAAGTTCGTTGGACCCAACACGCTGGGGGTGCTCAGCCCCGGCAAGGGCGTACTGGGGATGATCGGCGGGCGGGCCGCTTCGGCCCAGGCCTGGTTCTTCCCCGGCCCGGTGGGCATCTGCTCTCGCTCCGGTGGAATCACCTCATCCATGACCTACTACCTGGCCCAGGCGGGCATCGGCGCGACGACCCTGGTCGCCGTGGGCGGCGATGCCATCGTCGGCCTGCCGCTACCGGAGGTGGTGCGTCTCTTCGAGGGCGACCCGGAGACGAAGGCGATCGTGATGTTCGGTGAGATCGGCACCAGCCAGGAAGAGCAGGTAGCCGACCTGATTGAGCAGGGACAAGTGACCAAGCCACTGATCGCCTATATCGGTGGGAAAGGGGCCAAGGGCGGCACCCGTTTCTCCCACGCCGGAGCCATCATCGAGGGCGGGCGCGGCACCCGCGAGGGGAAAGTGGCCCGGCTGAGTGAGGTTGGCGCGCACGTGGTGGAAAATTTCGGGGACATCCCTGCAGTAACCAAGAAGGTGCTCCAGGAGATCGGAGTGCTGTAGTGGAAGCCATCGCGCTGTGTAACAGCGCGTGTTTGGCATCTTAGGAGTCATTGATGAGCGATTTGCATTGGAAGACCGCTATCACCTCCGTCCAGCCCAACGAACTGCGGCTGCGGGGGTATCGGATCGACGAGTTGATGGGCCGTGTGACCTTTGGGCAGGCCGTGTATCTGGCGTTGAAAGGGGAGTTGCCCGCGCCTGAGGTTGGCCGGCTGATGGATGCCATGCTGGTCTCCTCGATTGACCACGGCGCGACGCCACCCTCGGCGCTGGCAGCCTGCACAGCCGCATCGACCGGCGCGACGTTGAGCGCCAGCGTCGCCTCTGGCGTGCTGGCCATCAACCGGTACCATGGCGGGGCCATCGAGGGCTGTATGCAGCTTCTGTTGGAGGGCCTCGAACGGCTCGACGGGGGACGATCGCCAGCGGAGGTGGCATCCGAAATGCTGGCCGAACTCAGGGCGCAGAAGAAGCGTGCTCCTGGATTTGGACATCGGATCCACACCGATGACCCGCGCACAAAGAGACTGTTGGCCTTGGCCGATGAGTTGGGGGTCAGTGGCGCTGGGGTGACGATGGCCAGGGCCTTCGAGCAGGCCCTGGAGGAGGCGCTCGGACGGCGGCTGCCGCTCAACGTGGATGGGGCCCTGGCTTCGCTACTGGTGGATCTGGGCTTTCCCCCGGAACTGGGCAACGCGTTCTTCATCCTTGCCCGGGTCACCGGGCTCGCAGCTCACGTCCACGAGGAGATGACTCGCCAGCGACCGATGCGCCGTATCCATCCCACCGATCACGAGTACGATGGCCCCGCGCCGCGGGAACTGGAATGAGAATTCTGCAGGTAGGTTGAGGATATAAGGAGGGCAAAGATGGGCAAGGAGTTGGTCCACACGATCCTGGCCCGGCGCAGCATCCGCAAGTATACGGATGAGCCGGTAAGTGAGGGGGACATCAGGACGCTGCTTGAAGCAGCGATGGCGGCTCCCTCTGCCTCAAACCGCAAACCCTGGTACTTCGTCGTCGTGACCAAACGCGAGACCTTGGACAGGCTGGCCGAGGTCCATCCTCACGGTAAGATGTTGTTCCAGGCCCCCCTGTGTATCGCTGTGTGCGGCGGTCCGACCGGATCGGAGCGCTTCTGGGTGCAAGATTGCTCCGCTGCTACCGAAAACCTGCTTCTGGCGGTTACTGCGTTGGGGCTCGGTGCGGTGTGGCTGGGTGTCTACCCCAGGGAAGACCGGCTTACCGCGGTGCGGGATGTGCTGGGTATTCCGGAAACGCTCGCGCCGCTGAACCTGATCTCCATCGGCCACCCGGCGGAGGAGAAGGCGTCGCGCACACAGTATGACGAGACGCGCGTGCATCGCGAGAGGTGGTAGAGCGGCGAATTGCACGGCAATAGTGCCGTAGGAGAGGGTTACGTGGACGTTCGAAGCTTTGTCGCGTGGGCGCGAGAGAGGGGCGAACTGGTCGAGGTGGGGCGCGCTGTTGATCCGCACCTGGAACTCGCGCGCGTGATGTCCGCGCTCGACGGGCAACCTGTGCTGTCCCAGGCGCTGACCGGTTTCGCCGGCTGGCGGGCCCTGTCCGGCGTATGTGCCAGGCGAGAACACTTTGCGGCGGCGCTGGGCTGCTCGGTGTCCGAGCTAGTCCTGCGCATGGCCGACGCGCTGGCTGGCCCGGCGCCGCCGCCCGTTCTCGATTCCGGTCCGTGCCAGGAGATCGTCGATGAGCAGGTGGACCTGACCCGTCTGCCCATTCCTCGCTATCATCCAGACGACGGTGGACGCTACGTGACGTCGGGGGTTGCGGTGATCAAGGACCCTGACTTTGGGCGCAACACTTCGTTTCACCGGCTGATGGTGTTGGACGAGCGCCGCCTCGCTGCTCGCATCGTCGAGGGGCGTGGGACGGACACGGCCCTGGGCAAGGTCAAGCACGAACTGCCCGTTGCTATCGCGGTCGGCTGTCCAATTCAGGTGTTGCTGGCCGCGGCGATGAGCCCGCCCAAGGGGGTGGACGAGCTGGGTGTGGCGCACGCGTTAGCTCCGACATCTCTGGTCAGGTGTCGGACTGTGGGCCTGGAGGTGCCGGCCGAGGCGGAGTTGATCCTTGAGGGCCGTATCACCCAGGTCCGGGCCGAAGAGGGTCCCTTTCCTGATCTGACGGGGACGATGGATATCGTGCGCCACCAGCCGGTGATCGAGATTGACCAGGTGACCCATCGTCGGGATCCTATCTTCCACGCGCTCCTCCCTGGAGGCATGGAGCATAAAAATCTCATGGGCATGCCTCGCGAACCCACGATCTACGACGCCGTCAACCAGGTGTGTCGTTGCACCGGCGTCTACATCACGCCGGGTGGAGCGTCCTGGTTACACGCCGTGGTGCAGATCGAAAAGCAACATGAAGAGGACGGACGCAGAGCGATCTGGGCTGCTTTTCAGGGCCATTCATCGCTCAAACACGTCGTCGTGGTGGATGTGGACGTGGACCCCTACGACAGTGATGACGTGGAGTGGGCGATCGCCACCCGCCTCCAGGCCGACCGGGATCTGGTCATCCTCACTGAGCAGCCGGGCAGCAGTCTTGACCCCTCGGCTGTGCAGGTGCTGGGGCAGAAGGCGCGGACGGCCAAGATGGGCTTGGATGCGACGGCCCCGTTGGGCGAGGCAAGGCAGGGATATGAGAGGGTGCGGTACGGATCGGTTGACCTGGCACAGTATGACATGAAGGGCAAAACGTAGGATGTAGAGACCGCTTGCACAATGGCCCGTTTTGGTGTATTATAGTAGTGAACCGCAACGATAAGACCCGTCCGAGAGGCGTTCGAGGCGGGCGCTATGCATATTCACGGTGCGAATCGGTTGCTGGTGTCTGTACCAGAGGCAACTTGATCGTATTGCTTCGAACGCCCGGTGGGTATTTGTGAACTGACCGGCCAAGGAGCGCAAGGAGGGAGACAATGGACATCATCAGGGTTGCGGCATCCTCTCGCTCGACGGCGGTGGCTGGTGCTATCGCGGGCGTCATGCGAGAGCAAGAACAAGTGAACGTGCAGGCCATCGGTGCCGGAGCGGTCAACCAGGCGATCAAGGCTGTAACGATCGCCCGAGGTTACCTGGAGCTCGATGGGATTGACATTATCTGTATCCCTTCGTTCGTCGAGGTAATCATTGACGGCCAGGAGAGAACGGCGGTGCGGTTGGGCGTTGAGAGAAGGCACACGAGCGCCCTCAGTGAGTAGATCTGCACGTTCGTGGCAGAATCTCCGCCGAGGTTCACTCTGTCGGAGGTTGTGCTTGTGGCGCTTGAGACCGCGGATGGTAGAGGCACGGCGGGACGGCGCGTAAGAGCTGCCTTGAGGGACAAAACCTGAGGGTAGTTGGCTTATGGGCGGGGGAGGTCGAGCATCAGCACCTCAAGGGCTAGGCGTGCGTTTGCGTTGCGCCTCAGCCGGTCAACTGTGCTGCGCAGAGCGTCGATCACGGCGGCGCTCCGTTTCACGCCGAAGCGATGGGCGTGGTTTTGCAGGTCGCGCTGCCGGTCGACGTTGGTCAGTGGCGCGTCTGCTCCGGCGGCCAGCAGCAGTACATCGCGCCACCAGCCGATCCATAGCTCAAGCGTTTGCTGCGTGGCGACGGGAGCGCGTGCCATTTTCTCGGCATAGCGGAAGCGTTCGGTTGTGGCGGCAGTCAGGAGATGGCCCAGGTCATCCAGGCGCCGTGAGCGGTGCTGCAGAGCAGCTTTGTCGGTGAGTGCACGCACCGCCCAGCCCATTCGGCCGCCCGAAAGGTGGGCCAGGAGTCTGGCCTGCTCCGGCTCCGCGTTCCAGCGTTCGACGAGTGCCTGCTCTACCATCGCCGCGGGCAGGGGACGCAGGGGTATCTGTTGGCAGCGAGAGACAATGGTGGGGAGGAGACGATCGGCGTCGTTCGCCAGGACCGCCAGCACGACGTAGGGCGGAGGCTCCTCCAGCGTCTTGAGTAGTGCGTTGGCGGCGGAGGTGGTGGCCTCCTCGAAGCGGCGCAGGATGGCCACCCGCCGGTGTCCCTCTACCGGGGTGAGGACGAGCTGGCGTTCCAGATCGCGGATCTGGTCTATCTTGAGGCTGGCCCCAGGCCGTTCAGATTCAACGACGTGCAGGTCAGGGTGATTCCCGCTGGCGACCAGGTGACAGGCGCGGCAGGTGCCACAAGGAGCATCTTCCTCGTGCTGGCACAAGAGTGCCGCGGCCAGTGCCCGTGCCAGCGTAGTCTTGCCCACCGCTGGGGGTCCCGTTAGGAGGTAGGCGTGGGACATATCGCCCGAGGCCACAGCGCGACGGAGAACCCTCACAGCCCACTGGTGTCCTACGATGGCCCAACTTGCGTCTATGTTCATCGAGCCGAATTGTAGCACAATGGGCCTGTCTTGCAAAACTGCGGCGTAGGTGGTATAATCTTAAACACCGTGGGCGGTTAGCTCAGATGGCTAGAGCGCCACGTTGACATCGTGGAGGTCACAAGTTCAAGTCTTGTACCGCCCACTTTGATACCGGCCAGCGATTCCGCTGGCCGGTTTTCGTTGGGCTATGTTTGTCAAATCCGCAAACTGCTGTATAATGAATTTTAGGATTCTCGTCACGATATGGGGAGGGTTTGTCTTCTCTTCTCCACCATCAGAATCCAGACGGTGTTCCGCCACCGGTAGCGTCAGCAGCGCCCTAATCTCGGGCGGCGGGGCCGTTTGTGTTGCTTCGATAGAGCCGAGAGGGAAGGGATATGCGTCGACAATTTCGCGTTCTTGTCGTAGACGATGAGGCCGACATACGGACGGTGCTGAGGGCCACGCTGGCTGCAGAGGGCTTCGATGTCGTAGTAGCTGAAGACGCGCTTTCTGGCCTGCGCGCTGCCTACCAGAGTCATCCGGATGCGATCTTGCTGGATGTGATGATGCCGGAAGTGGATGGCTTTGAGGCGTGCCGCCGCCTGCGAGAGATGACGGAAGTGCCCATCATCTTCGTCACGGCCAAGGGCAGCATCGAGGACATAGTACGGGGTCTTTCTCTCGGTGCAGATGACTACCTGGTCAAGCCTTTCGAGCGTACCGAGCTGGTCAGCCGCCTGATGGCCTGCCTGCGCCGATCTGGGGAGCGCGCTGACGAGGGAGGGGACTTCCTCTTCCCCGCCTCCTCGATCATGCTGGACTGTGATCGGCATGAATTGGTGATTGGCACCCGGACCGTCTATCTGACGCCCAAGGAGTTCGAGGTGTTGCGCCTGCTGATCCGCCACGCCGGCAAGGTGCTCAGCACCGACGCGATTCTGACCAGGGTCTGGGGGCCTGAATGGATCGGCGAGCCGGACCTGGTGAAGCAGTACATCTATCGGCTGCGGCAGAAGATCGAGGAGGATCCCAGCAATCCCGAGCATCTCCACACGGTTCGTGGCGGAGGGTACTACTTCGACGCCGAGGATCTGTTGTAGCCATTCCGGTGTTGGTCTTAAGGCCCCCTTCCTGCGGGAAGGGGGCCTTTTGTCGTTTTTTGACCTACCTTTTACCCGCACCATACGACTGCATGCTATGTTAACCTTGCGACCACGCGGGATCGGTTACGACCCAATGCGTAGCCGAAGGCTTACGCCGTTTCCCTAAGCTGTGTGTCTTTCATGCCATTCTATCACTGCGATGTAGTACTTGCCGCGTGCGCACCGCAGTTCGCTTGGAGGCGAAAATGTCCTTAGCTGGCTTGATAAAGACCATGCGTCCTAAGCAGTGGGTGAAGAACGTCTTCATTTTCGCTGCGCTGACCTTTGACGTCAAGCTATTAGAACTGCACTACCTGGCCCGGACAGTGGTCGGGTTCGTGCTGCTGTGCCTGGTATCTGGGACCGTGTACACTATCAACGATCTGGCTGACATCGAGAAAGATCGCCAGCACCCCAAGAAGCGAAACCGCCCCCTCGCCAGCGGACGACTGAGTCCCCGTGTGGCTGTGGTTGCAGCGGTTGTCATTCCTCTCCTCGCACTGCCGTTGGGTTTCCTGCTCAACCCGGTCTTCGGTGCTATCCTGGCTGGCTACTTACTGATCCAGATCGGCTACTCGTTCTGGCTCAAGAACGCCGTCATTATTGACGTGATGCTCATCGCTGCCGGCTTTGTGCTGCGCGTGGCAGCAGGCGTGCCGCTGGTGGAAGCGGAGCGGTTCTCACCGTGGCTCTACATCTGTATGACGCTGCTGGCGTTGCTGATTGGATTTGGCAAACGCCGCCACGAGCTGGTGTTGTTGGAGGACAACGCCAACATGCACCGCCAGAGCCTGCAGGAATACAACCTATCGCTGCTCGATCATGTCATCAGCATTGTGACCGCGTCCACGCTGCTGGCTTACGCACTATACACCTTCTCTGCACCGAATTTGCCCCCCAACCACGCGATGATGTTGACGATTCCCTTTGTTCTATATGGCATCTTCCGCTACCTATACCTGATCCACGTCAAAGGGATGGGCGGCGCTCCGGAGGAGATCGCGTTCTCCGACCGCCCGCTGCAGGCCACCGTCGTTCTGTGGGGCCTGAGCGCCGTCGTCGTGATGTACTTCCTGGGGTAGCCCAAGGGTTCCTTTCTTCTGGGGGATATTTTGTCGTTTCTTGACTTTTCTTTTACCTGTAGCTTACCGCCTTCTGCTACATTAATCGAGGGCTGATGATTCTGCCAAAGAATCTGTCGTAGCTACCAACGAGGTTCGATGGGAGGAGAGATAGGATAATAGGAGTTTCCTGTAACCGGCGGCTTCTTGGGTTCCCACTTCAGAGTCGAGAAACTTGTGCACACAGCCTCCGGCGGCGTGGCCTGCGGGGGGAATTGTCTTTTTTGAGCGGTCAGCTGTTGCTTGGGTGGCCTATGGAGGGAGGGGTAGCACGCGGTTGTTTTGCCGGTGGGGTCACCAGTGAGTCTTTTTGGTGGCCTACCAGCAGAGGTGAGGGGAGATGAATGAGAAGATCCTGCTGATTGACGACGATTCTGGATTGCTTACTCTGCTGCGGCTTGGACTGGAGCGGGAGGGGTTCGCGGTCACCACTGCGGATAACGGCAAGGAGGGGCTCCGCCGGGCGTATGAGACCCGGCCTGACGTCATTATCCTGGATGTATCGATGCCGGATATGGACGGTTGGGCCACCTGCCAGCGGCTCCGCAGCATGTGCGATACTCCGATTATCATGCTCAGCGCCAAGCAAGGCCAGTCGGACGTCCTCAAAGGCCTATCTCTGGGTGCCGATGACTATTTGACCAAGCCTTGCAGCTTCGATGAACTGAAGGCTCGCATCCGCACACTTCTGCGTCGAACCCGGGGCGAATCCGGCGGTACCTGGCGTGCCACGTATGATGACGGTCATCTGTGCATCGACCTCAAGGATGGGGCGGTCATGCGCGATGACGATGAGATCCATCTCACGCCGACCGAATCGCGCCTGTTGATGTACCTGGTCAGTCAGAAGGGGCGGATCGTGCCTCACAGAGAGCTGCTCGTCAGTGTGTGGGGGCCGGAGTACGCAGAGGAAGTGGGGTACCTGAGCGTGTACATTCGCTATCTGCGGCAGAAGATTGAGGATGATCCGGCCAACCCGCGCTACATCCGCACTCGGTGGCGGATGGGGTATTATTTCTCGGGGAATGGGGTCTTGCGGCCGGAGTTGGAAAGCATACAGGGTGAGGCGTAGCGGAATAAGTCACCCGGCCTTTCCTCCCTTCCCTGATCATTCTAGATTCCGATAGATTCCAATTTCAGGCCCAGATTTGTATAGATTGGTGGCGATCTTGGGGTGCTTGCGTCCCTCTTGTCAGGTGCGCCGCTACACGGCTCCAGTCAGCGATTTGAAGCGACCTTCATCCTGCTTGCTGTTCCCTCCTAGATTTCTTCATTCGTCGGATCGGGCTGTTCTCGTTCTGAGTAATGGGCTGCATCGGGTCAGGCTTTCGCCTGGACTCCATCCGGTGCTAACTGGATTAGTGGGGAATGAACATGGAATTTGATATAAGGAAGTACTTGCGGCTTGTCAAGCGGTGGTGGTGGTTGCTTCTGGTAGGGGCGATGATCCCGATGGCGGTCAGTTATTACTTTGCCGCGCAGAAGCCTGATCAGTACCAGGCGAAAGCGACGATCATGGTGGGCACCAGTGTTTTCCAAGACCCCGATCCAGACACCAGGCAGATGGATCTCAGCAGTACATTGTCCGCCGCCTACGCTGAGTTTGTCAGACAGGGACCTGTTACCGAAGCGGTCATTGACAGATTGGGTCTGCAAAGAACGCCGGAACGGTTAGCGACACAGATTGGGACCGTAATTCGCTCGGGAGCTCAACTCTTAGAGATATACGTGACAGACACGAATCCTGAGGCGGCAGCTTTGATCGCCAATGCCCTGGCCGACGAATTAGTCCGTCGTAGCCCGGCCTCGGGGGGGAGTGATCCGGAGCAACAGGAATTCATTCGCAGTCAGTTGCAAGAGCTGCAGCAGAAAATCGCAAACACTGGTCAGCAAGTCGACGAGTTGACATCTTCTCTGTCTGAACTAACCTCGGCGGTCGAGATCCAGGATGCCCAGGAGCGGATTGACGCACTGGAACAGGTAAAATCCACTTACCAGACCACGTACGCGAACTTGCTTGATTCCTACAGCCAAGAATCGCCCAATGTCCTCTCGATTTTCGAGCCAGCCTCGGTCCCTCAATGGCCGATCCCGAGAAAGACCAACCTCATCGTTGCTGTGGCTGGGGCGGCGGGGTTTGGGCTGGGGCTGAGTGCCATCTTTCTGATGGAGTACATGGATACTTCGTTGCGATGGGAGGGCAGTGGGGCGCAGTCCGTTCTGGGACTGCCTGTCCTAAGCGCTGTGCCGTCGGCACCGAGGAAAAGGGCTATGCTGTCCAGCAATCCATCGGATGCGATGGCTGAGAGTATTCGCGCGATGCGGGCGAATATCTCCCTGATGCGACCTGAGCAGCCGCTCAGAACGCTGCTTTTGACCAGCCCTGGCATTCTGGAAGGCAAGAGTTTCGTTCTGGCCAATCTGGCTGTTGTAATGGCGTCCGGTGGAAAGCGCGTCATCGCAGTTGACGCGGACATGCGTCGGCCCAAGTTGCATGAGCTGTTTGACCGGCCCAATGTTGCTGGACTGGCTGAGGTCTTCGCCGATCATCAGGGCGATGAAGAGAATTCATGGTCAATCCCCTTGCAGGAGACAGATTTCGACAATCTGCTTCTTTTGTCCGCAGGGCGACCGCCGGCAGACCCAGTCGCACTCTTGACCTCGCCGCGCTTCCCCGCTCTGCTGGAAACTTTGAAGAACCAGGCGGATGTGATTCTCATTGATAGTCCACCGGTTCTGGGTCCCCTTGATGCCACTGTCCTGGCGACTGTGTGCGAGGGTACGGTTATGGTGGTGAGTGCGGGGCTCACGAAGCAAGAGTTAATCCAACAGGCCAAGGATCGGTTACTCCGGCAGGAGGATGTGAACCTGCTGGGGTTGGCCGTCAATCGAGCTAAGCTAAACAACAGTTACTATGCTTGCAGACCGAATCGCAGATCCGATCGGAGAGACGTAGAATCAAAGCGGAGAAAGAAGGGAAGCGACGCGGGGCCATTGGGACTGGGCGAAGCAGCAGAGCGTCTGGGTGTGAGCAAGGCCGTCGCCCGTCGGTGGTGCAAGAGCGGGCAGTTGCCAGCCTCCAAATCGTGGCTCCGATGGCGCATTAAGGAGGAGGATCTGCAAGCGGCAATTGAAGAAATGGTGCGTATTGAGGAGGTATAGATGCCCTCTCACCTTCGAGAGTTGTTTCGCTACAGGGAGCTCCTGTGGAGTTGGGTCGTGCGGAACATCAAGGTGCGTTACAAACAATCGCTGCTGGGTGTCACGTGGGCCATTCTGCAGCCGTTGTCGGCGACGGTGATCATGGCGGTGGTCTTCTCGCGCTTCGTTCGTGTGTCCACCGATGGCATTCCGCACCCGATTTTCTACTATTCGGCCTTGCTGCCTTGGACGTTTTCGGCTACCTCAATCAGCTTTGGGACAAGTTGTCTGGTGAGCAACATGGGATTAGTGACCAAGATATACTTCCCACGCGAGATCCTGCCTATTTCCGCAGTGCTGGCCAGTTTCGCGGACTTCCTCATCGCGGCGGTGATCTTTTTAGGGATGATGGTGTTCTACCGCATGCCTGTAGGGCTCAGTTGGGTGTGGGTGCCGGTGCTTTTACTGATCCAGATTATGCTCACTCTGGGGGTTGTACTTTTCGCCTCAGCGTTGAACGTGTTCTATCGCGACATCCGCTTCGTGGTGCCTTTAGGGATGCAGTTGTGGATGTACCTGACCCCCATCATCTATCCGCTGAGTGTCGTACCGGAACGGTTCCGTGAGTTGTACATGTTGAACCCCATGGCCGGGTTGATCGATTCGTACCGGCGCATCGTCCTGTACGCCCAGTGGCCCAATGCCACGTACCTGTTGGCAGCGGCGGCTGTCTCGCTGATCTTGTTCCTGCTTTCCTACGTCTATTTCAAGCGGGCTGAGGCGGTTTTCGCTGACATCATTTAGGTGCTCATAGGAGGCGTTCGTGGCAGTCATCGAGTTTGACAATGTGCGCAAAGCGTATCGCCGTCACCGTGGACGTGACAGCTTGCGGGATGCGATCCCGAGTTTGCTGGGACAGGTGATCGGGCGCGACGGTCGCGATGACCAGGACCTGCTTTGGGCTCTGGATGGGGTGAGCTTCGAGGTCGAGCGCGGGCAAGTACTGGGGTTGATCGGCCCCAATGGTGCTGGCAAGACCACCACCCTCAAACTCCTCTCGCGGGTCACTCGACCCACCACCGGTCGCGTCTCGGTAGATGGGCGATTCTCAGCCCTTATCGAGTTGGGGGCAGGGTTTCATCCCGACCTGACCGGACGGGAGAACGTCTATCTCAATGGGACTATCCTGGGCCTGAAGCGTAGGGAGATTGACCACAAGTTCGACAGCATTGTGGAATTCGCCGGGTTGGAGGAGTTCATCGATATGCCGGTCAAGCGATATTCCTCCGGCATGTATGTACGACTGGGTTTTTCGGTGGCCGCCCACGTAGACCCCGACGTGTTGCTCATCGACGAGGTGCTGGCCGTGGGCGACTATATGTTCAAAGACAAGTGTGTGCAGCGCATCAACGATTTCAGGGATGCCGGCAAGACTATGGTCATCGTCTCCCACAACAAGGAGATGATCCAGAAGCTGTGCGATCGGGTCATCTTCTTGCACAGAGGCCGGGTGGTCTTTCAGGGGGATACGCAGGAAGCGCTCGACTTGTATCATACTGGTTTTGCGGGCGAAGCCCTGCACGGCAAGCTACGTACCGACAAGGAAGACTCCCCTGACCGCGAGATGACGATCACCGATGTGGCTCTGTTGGACGACGAGGGTCAGCCGCGCAACTCGTTCTTGACGGCTGAGCCGATTATCGTGCAGATACACTTCAAGGCCAACGCGCCAGTGGACAACCCGGTCTTTTATTCCCGAATCCGGGAAGGATATCGCATCCTCCACGGCACGACGACAGCCCGCTTCGACCTCGCGGGCCACTTCGAGTCCGGTGACGAGGGGATTGCCGAAGTACGTTACGACAGTCTGAATTTGCTCAACGGCACGTACAACATCAACGTTGGCATCAAGCGCGATCATTTCTCGCCTCTGACGCTCGATCAGATAGATGGAGCTGTCAGCTTCGTCGTCGGCTCTCGGTTCGATCAGGGTGGGGCGCTAGTTTACCTGCCCCATCGCTGGACCTTGCACAAAGAATAGAGAGACTCAGCTTGGAACACTGTGAGGAAACATGGTATCTCATCACAAGAAGACGTTGATCTTGAGCATTGACAGCGGTTGTTGGGCCTACCTGGATCCCGTGTTGGCGGCCGGAAGGATGCCCAACGTGTCCCAACTCATCGAAGGTGGCGTGCACGGCGTGTTGGAGTCGACGATGCCACCTATCACCCCAGTGGCCTTCTCGTCGTTCATCACCGGCACTAACCCCGGCAAACACGGCATCTTCGATTGGTCGGTGCGTAGGGATGGCGCGGGAGGATCTCAACCAGCGAGTGCACGTTGTCTACGAGGCACGCCTTTCTGGCGCTATCTAAACGAAACTGGTGTGGAGGTCGGTCTGTTCAATATTCCGATTACGTATCCGCCTGTCTCCTTGGATGGCTTCATCGTTGCGGGTATCAGTGTTCCCAGTGCAGCTCGCGATTTCACTCACCCCCGAGAGGCCCTGGACCTTATTGAAGAACAGTCTGGCCCCTATCATGTGGACGTTTCGATGGATGTGCTGAAAAGGGATGGTATACGGGCTTATGTGGATGCCTGGCTGGCCTACGAGGAGCGCCAGACGGATGTGGCCATGGCGTTGATGGATGAGTATGCGGTGGATGTGTTGGCGTTCAACTATGCTTCGTTGGACCGGGTCAATCATTTCTCTCCGTATCCAGAGGACCTGGAGCGTATACTCGTCAATGTGGATTCGCAGATCGGCCGTTTCGTGGGGCGTTACCCGGAGGCCAACTTCATCCTGATGTCCGATCACGGCTCACGACGGATCAAGAGCGCCTTCCTGTTGGGCAAGTGGCTGGCACAGAATGGTTATGCCGTCTACGGCGAGAAGTCGCTGGATATACCTAAGGTCGAGATTAACTTCGCGCTGGCGCAGTACTTCCAGGCTCGAGGAATAAATGGCGCTGGGGAGCGCGTGCTACGAAATCTATTGCGTAGATGCATGGCCCTGATGCCATCGGCGCTGCGACGACCAGTGTGGCGGGCGATGTACACGGCAGCGCCACAGGCTTTGGATTATCGCTTCTCCGAACGCCTCGACTGGGCTTCCACGCGTGTCTTCGCTACGTCCAATAGTGGCCCTCTCATTATCAACAATAAGGCGCTTGGAGGAGACAGCTCGGTCTCCGAGGACGCCTACAATGCCGTGCGCGAAGCGCTTGTCCGCGATCTGTTGGTAGTAAGGGACCCATTGACAGATGAGCCTGTCTTCTCCCACGTATACCGGCGCGAGGAGATATACCACGGCCCGGCGCTGCCGCAAGCGCCCGATGTCATTGCCGATCACTATGATTCGACCTGCGATCTAATCGTGGATAATGATCCCAGGCGGTTCTGCTTCGTCAATCGACTGAATCGATTTGGAGACCACGTGCGGGGAGGGATGTTTGTGCTCAGTGGGCCGGACTTTGTGACATCTGCCGAAGCGCAAGTTGCCGCGATCTTGGATATCCCGGCGACTCTGCTCCGTCTCTATGGTGTAGCTGTCCCTCAGGACTATGACGGTCGGGCACTGGAGGAGTTTATGACCCCTGACGTCGTCAAGCGCCCATCAACCCGCACACAGATGCACGACGATGCAGGGTCGGCCGCTGTGCATGATGATTATACCGACGCAGAGATGCAGCAGGTGGCGGAGCACCTGAGGGACCTGGGATATCTCTAGCTTGCGCTACTACTCTTGAGGATTGGCTTATGGGTTCGTTACTGATGACCAGCACCTTCTTGCCTCGTATCGGTGGGCGCGAGCTTTATCTGCATAACCTGTTCTCTCGCTTCCCTATGGGAGAGGCGGTCGTGGTGACCTACGACCGAGAAGGGGATTGGCAAACGTTCGATCGGCGAAGTTCATTGCCCGTCATCAGGGTGAATCAGGATGACTTCCACTGGTATTTCCAGGGACGCCGAGAGCGGCTCAAGTGGTTTGCATTTCTGGCAAAGCTATGCCTCCAAGAACACGTAGATGTGGTACACTGCGGCCTGGCTATACCGGATGGGATGAGCGGGTGGCTGCTGAAGAAAGTGCTGGGCAAGCCCTACGTCGTTTATACCTACGCCAAGGAGATTTTGGAGCCATGGCCTACCGAGTGGCACCGGCGTAAATTCCAGTGGGTGTTGAGAGGGGCTGATCGGGTGGTTACCATCAGCAAGTATACCGAGGGGAGACTGGTACAACTAGGAGTTGATCCGTCCAGAATTGTGATGGTCTACCCCGGGGTAGACCATCGGACTTTTCACCCCGAGACGGCAGCCGCGCACGCTATTCGTGTGCGTCATGGGATATCGGATGGACAACCGGTGCTACTGACCGTGGCACGTCTGGTGCTGCGCAAGGGGCACGACAAAGTCATTGAGGCGCTGGCGACAATATCGGAGCAGGTGCCTGATATCGTGTATCTCGTTGTGGGCGAAGGCCCAGAGGCAGATCGGCTGCAGATGTATGCCCGGGACAGGGGGGTGGGTGACCGGCTGATCTTTGCGGGGCCCGTGCCGGATGACGAGCTACCCGCGTATTACAACGCCGCTGATGTGTTCATCATGCCTAACCGTGATGAAGGGACAGACGTGGAAGGGTTCGGCATCGTCTTCCTGGAGGCGAATGCCTGTGGCAAACCGGTCATTGGGGGGCGCTCCGGTGGGGCAGTGGATGCCATTGCTGATGGAGAGACCGGCTACCTGGTCGACCCATGCAGTCCTCCTGACATTGCTCAATCTGCCGTCCGCTTGCTCAGCGACCCGGCCTTGGCCCGGCGAATGGGAGAGCGTGGTCGAGAGCGGGCGCGACAGGACTTCTCCTGGGATCGGGCAGCACGACAGGTGCAGACGCTTACGGCGGAGGTCGCTGCCGTGACCAAGAGAAGGCGCATGGCTTGGGTCCACCCGGGCCGGCTGGCGCGTTCCTGCCGCTTCTTCCTGCAGCAATTGTGAGAGGGTCGGACGTATGCCTGGTTTAGTGGGTGTTGTCGGTGATATGTCACCGGAAGCGCGGGATAAGTTGCTGAGGGACATGGCCCAGGCCCTGAAGCACGAGGATTGGTATCAAGTGCATCTTTGCACGGACGAGGGGGCCGGGCTGGGACGAGTTAGCCTGGGCATCTTGAATCCCGAACCGCAGCCGATCTGGAATGAGGATCACACGCTGTGCATCGTGATGGCAGGGGAAGTGTATGATTATGAAAGCGAAAAGCGGAGGCTGATCGAACAAGGACATCGTTTCCAAGTTGATAATGATGCTGAGTTCTTACTGCATTTGTACGAGGAACACGGTGAAGAATTCGCCGTGAAACTCAACGGTGCTTTCGTGGCTGCTATCTGGGAACCCCGGGCTCAGAAGTTGCTCATCGTCAACGATCGGCTGGGGCTGCGCCCCATCTACTACTTCGAGCACCACGGATTTCTCGCCTTTGCATCGGGAGTGCGCGCTTTGCTGGTTGATCCTACGCTTCCTCGCGGCGTTGACCCGATAGCTATGGCCCAATTCCTTACCTTTGATTATGTGCTGGGCAACCGGACGTTGTTAGGTGATGTACGTCTGATGCCACCAGCGTCTTTGTTGACGTTCTGTGATGGTAGCGTCACCCTTCGATCCTATTGGGTGTTGGAGTTTTCGGATCTTTGCCAGCCTGTCGGTGAGGAGGAGTATCTCGAAGGCTTGGTTCACTATCTGCAGCAGGCAGTTGCCCGCCAAGCTCCCCGCGATTTGCCTGCTGGCGTGCTGCTCAGTGGGGGCCTCGATTCGCGGGCGATACTGGCCCTGCTGCAAGATTGTTCAGTAGCTGGATCACTGCACAGCTTCACTTTTGGCATACCGGGCTGCGATGATGCTCGTTTCGCCCAGGAAGTAGCGGCTCTGGTGGGAACCCAGCACCATTTCTACGAGTTGATGCCCAGCTATTTGCTCGATATAGGTGAAGAAGGGGTTCAACTGACAGATGGGCTGAATAGTCATGCTCACATGCACACACTGGCTACCTTGCGGACTGAGGCCGAGCATGCCCGTCTCATCTACATTGGCTTTCTAGGCGATGCGTTGATGGGTGCTCATCTCACGCGCCAGATGTGGGGGGACTATGATGAGGACGCACTGATTCGATGGCTTTTTGAGCACACCAGTGTCCTGTTTAGCCAGGCTGAACAGGCGAATCTCTTTGGATCGGACTTTCAGCGTGAACTCCAGGATGCGGTTTTCGAAAGCTTCCGGGCCGCTGTGGCTGAGTCGCAAGCTACACTGGTTGCCAATCGGCAAAACCACTTTGATCTGCGCCAGAGGCAGCGTCGTTTCATCTTGAATGGCCACGAGCTGCTGCGTAGCCAGGTGATTGTCCGTACCCCGTTCTGCGACAACGATCTGGTAGAGTTTGTGCTGAAAGTGCCTCCTGGCCTACGCCTTGACCGATGGCTGCTGAGAAAAGCCTTCGTCCGTACCTTTCCTGATTTGGCCAAGGTGCCGTATGAAGGGACTGGCTTACCATTGGTCGCTTGCGCTCGTGACTCGAGATTGCGCATCAGCAACCAGGTGAGATGGCGCCTTCACGCGGCTGGCCTGGAGTGGGTGCCTGTTCCGCGGAGGCGCCCCTACGCCGATTATAACGGCTGGATGCGGTCGGTTCTGCGTCCATGGATAGAAGAGATGTTGCTGAGCGAGCATTCTTTGGAGCGGGGGTACTTCAACCCGGCGTACATCCGCAACCTAGTGACCGAGCACATGGCCGGTGCGAACCACGCCCGCAAGTTGGGGGTGTTGCTCACAGTGGAGTTGTGGCACAGATCGTTTCTTGATTGAGTCGAGTGACGATTAAGGGAAAAAGGACATCGTGATCATCTCGAGGACGCAATTGCGCATCAGTTTCGTAGGCGGTGGTTCGGACCTGCCGGCCTTCTACGAGCAAGAGCGGGGAGCGGTGGTCAGCACCGCTATCAACAAGTACATCTACATCACGGTCAATCCCAAGTTTGACCGCAAGATTTGCGCCAGCTACTCCCGCACGGAAATCGTGGATAGTTTGGGCGAGTTGAAACACGATTTGATCCGGGAAGCCCTGAGGATGACCGGAATTGACGGGGCGATCGAGATTACCTCGATCTCCGATATCCCCTCGCAGGGTACCGTTCTGGGATCGTCCAGTGCGTACACGGTGGGGTTGCTGAACGCGCTTCACGCCTACCGGGGTCACCTGGCGGGGGCGGAGCGACTGGCGCGGGAGGCATGTGAGATCGAGATCAAGCGCTGCGGTAAGCCCATCGGCAAACAAGATCAGTATATCGCGGCCTATGGGGGGTTGAAGTACATCCGCTTCAACCCGGATGGCAGCGTGTTTGTGGATCCTGTCATCTGCGCGCCGGAGACGAGGCAGCGGTTGCAGCGGCAGTTGCTGATGCTCTACACTGGCCTGACCCGTCGTGCTGACGATATTTTGATTGAGCAATCGCGCAACAGCATAAGCGACGGAGAAAGACGGGCCAGCTTGAGGCGCATGGTTGACTTGACGGATCAGATGTGGTGTGTGCTGAGCCACGGCGAACTGGATGGCTTCGGCGAGGTGCTGCACGCGAATTGGATGGAGAAGCATCGTCTGGCCAGCGGAATCAGCAACCCGAAGATTGACGGCTGGTACGAAACAGCCCGGGCGCACGGAGCTATTGGTGGCAAAATCCTGGGCGCGGGCGGTGGAGGGTTCTTGTTGCTCTATGCTCCACTGGAACGACACGAGGAGATCTGTCGTGCTTTGCCTGAACTACGACCGATCCCTTTTCACTTCGAGCCTCAAGGGAGCAAACTCATCTTCATTGAGGAGAACAGCTATGCTGCCTAAACAGCGTAGATATAAGGTTCTCTATTTCTCTGGCTATGAATGGGGAAACATGGGGCGGCGCAAGGTGCGCCTGGCTCACGAGTTTGCGCGCCAGCCCGAGGTGGCTTCGCTATTGTATGTAGAGCCACCGGTGGAAACCAGCTTCCTGGATCTGGCCCGTGGGCGTTTGGATTCATGTCACCTGGAGCCGAGTCGTCGTGCACATCTACAGGCGCTGTTGGGCCGACCGCGCCAGGTGGAGGAAAAGGTATGGGCCTACACGGGGAGCACCAAGACGGTGCCCCTCAGCCGCTTTGATGTGCTGCGACGGATGGATGCCCTGAGGAGACTCAACCGCGGTCTGTATGTCCGAGGCCTTCGCCGCTCCCTGGCTCGGTTGCGGGCCGGCCGTGTTGTGTTATGGCTAACTCATCCGCTCCAGGTCTTTGCGCTTGATGCTTTCCCAGAGCGGGCGTTGGTGTGCTACGACTGGACGGACGACTGGGCTGAGTTTGACTGGTTGCCCGTCGAGGACCGAGAGGAATTGATCGCCTGGAATGACCACATCGTGCGCCGGGCCGATGTCGTCTTCGCTGTGTCACAGCACCTAACCCGGCGGGCACAAGCCCTCAACAGTCACGTTTGTCGGGCCCCCAATGCTACTGACCTGGACGTGATTGGCGTGGCTGTCCAACGCGACGGCCCGGTAGCGTCAGAACTGTCTGATCTGCCCCGTCCAATCATCGGCTACGTGGGTCAGATTGCCGATAAGATGGACTACGAATTGATCAGTCACATAGCCCAGGCGCGGCCTGACTGGAGTCTTGTCTTTGTGGGCCCCGTGTGGTCGACCAAACGGGAGCGGGTAGCTGCCTTGGAGGCGTCGGGCAATGTCCATTTTCTGGGAGCGCGTCCCTTTGATGTTCTGGCGTCCTATCTAGGAGGATTCGACGTGTGCACTTTGCCTCACGTCATCAGCCCTCTTACGCGTAGTATGGATCCCATTAAGCTGTACGACTACTTGGCCACGGGCAAACCGATCGTCAGCACACCGGTCGCCGGGGTGGAGCGCTTCGCCGACGTAGTGCACGTTGGGGAAACCCCCGATGCCTTCCTGTCCGGATTGGAAAGAGCCTTGAGCGAGAACGGATCCCTGCGAAAGCGACGGGTGAGCTATGCCCAGGAGAACACCTGGTCTCGACGGGCGCGTGAAATGTGGAAGCTCGTTGTGAGAGGCCTGGGAGGCTGGGAGGATGGGATATGTCCCGGGTCAGTGTAATTATTCCTACGTATAATCGGGCGCAGATGGTTTGTGATGCGGTGGACAGTGTGCTGGCGCAGACACTCCCGGGCGTGGATATCGTCGTCGTGGACGACGGTTCTACAGATGGCACCGGCGGGGTGCTGACAAAGCGGTATGGCGATCGAATACAGTATGCTTGGCAGGACAATCAGGGAAGAGCGGTGGCTCGCAACCGAGGCGTGCAGATGGCCACTGGGGAGTACATACTGTTCCTGGATTCTGACGACTTGCTGTTGCCGCAAGGCTTAGAGCTGCTTTCAGGATTTCTGGACGGTCATCCTGATGTGGATGTCGTTTACTCTGATGGATACTACTGTGACGCTGAAGGATGTGACATACAGTCTATCTCGGCCGAGCGGCCTCCGGTCGATCACAACAATATATTGGAGATGATGGTTATCACGAACGTTGTCGTCGCTACCAACTCGGTTATGGTTCGGCGACGCTGTTTGGATGGGTTGGGGTACCCGTATTTCGATGAGTCCCTCCGAGGCACTGAGGATGCTGACCTGTGGCTCCGTCTGGCTGGTCATGGGTGCCGCTTCGCTTATCTGGATGCACTGACTTGCAAGTATCGAATACACGGTGGCAATGAGTCATCGTTCCGTTCGCCTAATTATGCCCGTCGACAGCGATCCTTGCGCCTTTGGCAGCACAAGATCATGGCAGCTCCTTATTTCGCTACTCTATCTGCAGGACCTAGACAAGCTTTTTTTTATAACTTGCTGTTAACCCATTTGAAGGGGGATCTGGAGGCTCAAGAGGAGGTTCTGGAGACGGAAAGCTTCAATGCACTTCCCACAGAGGGGCGCGCCAGTCTGATGTACTATGTAGCTGTTGACAACATAGTCAATGATCGGGCGATGGATTGGGGACGTAGGCGTCTGGAGGAGGCATTGCGCCTTAACCCCAGTTCTTGGAAGTGTAGAATTGCCTGGATGTTGGCAGGCCTCGGTCGAGTTCCGTTGAGTGTGGTCATCCGGTTGCGCAGAGGGATGGACGCAGCGCTGAGGAACCAGGCTGGGGCCGCGTTATCTCCCATCGACCCAAGATTTCAGGGTGTTCGGCCGAGATGATTCGACGCGGTCACGTGGTGCGCCTGCGAGTAGGCAGGCTAGGCTGTCATCGGTTTCTCGAACAGCGATATCCCATGAGACGTATGGGTGTCAGGATGATATGCCCCGAGAACTGAACATCGCCGTCTACCATAACCTGCACTCCGGTGGAGCCAAACACTCCTGCTATGAGATCACCCGCCGTTTGGTCAAACGCCATCGGGTCGACATCTTGTGTCCCAGTACGGCTGATACCGACTTCTCTGACATCCGGGAGTTCGCGGAGGAGAACGTCGTATTCGAGTTCAAGCCAGGATACTTGTTTCACAGCCCGTTTGGTCGCCTCAATCAGTTCGTACGCTGGCGCGACTTGGCCCGGTTGGAGCAGCTTGACCAGCGCGTTGCTGCCGAGATTGACCGTCGTGGCTATGACGTAGTCTACACCCAACCCTGTCAGTTCACACAGAATCCCTCAGTGTTACGCTACCTGCAGACGCCATCGCTGTACCACAGCCATGAGCCGTTCCGCCGTTTCTACGAGCCATCTCGTCCACGCCCGTACCTAGACAGGGGCGGGGGGCGCGGCTGGCTGGACCGTATGGACCCACTCGCTTGGATCTATGACCGGCGGCTCCAGGCGATGGAGCGGCGCAACATCTGCTGTGCCACGCATATCGTCACCAACTCGTATTTCACCCGTGAGGCTCTCTATCGCATCTATGGAGTGGATGCGCGGGTGGTCTATCACGGTGTGGATCTGGACGTTTTCCGCCCGCTGGGTGTGCCCCAGGAGGAAATCGTACTTAGCGTGGGCGCACTGACGCCTAACAAAGGCTTTGACTTCGTCGTCGAGAGCCTGGGGCTGATCCCAGAGCGATGGCGCCCGGCGCTGATCATCGTGAGCAACTACCAGGAGCTGGCCGAGCGAGCGTACCTGGAACAGTTGGCTGCTGAACGTGGGGTAAGTCTGGCACTGCGCGTGCGGGTCTCCCTCGATGAGTTGGTGCGCCTTTACAACGTAGCCCGCTGCACAGTGTACGCGCCAATCATGGAACCTTTCGGCCTGGTGCCGCTGGAGTCCATGGCCTGTGGTACCCCGGTTGTCGGCGTGCGGGAGGGAGGAGTGCGCGAATCGGTGGTGAACGGGTGCACGGGCCTGCTGGTCGACCGTGAGCCCGAGCGCTTTGCTCGAGCGGTCGAGTTGCTGTTGAAGGACGAAGCCCTGGCGGCGCGGTTCGGTCGACAGGCACGGGAGTACGTTGCAGCGGAATGGAACTGGGACAGAGCGGTGCGGGAGCTGGAGCTTTGCCTGCGTCGAACTGCTGAGCGTGCGTAGAAGTTGGCCGCTTTGTCCGTCTGATGCTAGCACGATGGGCGAAGCGATCAGCCGTCGATGAACAAAGCCATAGGTAAAGGATGCTCGAGTGAGTGAATTGCCGCACGTGTTCGTCGTCATCTTGAACTGGAACGGTTTAGCGGACACATTGGAATGTCTGGAGTCGCTGGCGTGCCTGGATTATCCGTCCTACGAGGCATTGGTCGTGGACAATGGCTCTACCGATGGATCGGTGCCCGTGATCCGTGAATGCTTCCCGACGGTGACGGTGTTGGAGAATGACGAGAACTTGGGTTACACCGGTGGGAACAACGTAGGACTCCGACATGCACTGGCACACGAGTCAAGCTATGCTCTGCTTCTGAATAACGATACAGTGCTGGCTCCTGATTTCCTGCGCTTGTTGGTGGAGGCGGTCGAGAGTAATCCGGATGCGGGCATTGCTGGTCCGATGGTCTATTACTACGACCGCTCCGACCTTATCTGGTCGGCGGGTGGGGCCATTGACTGGCGGCGGGGCGAGACCTGGATGGTAGGTCTTGGCACGCCGGATGCGGGCCAGTTTGGGATCGTGCCTCGCGAAGTCGATTTTGTCACCGGCTGCGCGCTCTTGGTGAAGCGAGCGGTGGTTGAGCAGGTCGGTCTGCTGGACGAGCGTTTCTTTGCCTATTACGAGGAAGGCGAATGGTGCGTGCGAGCCCGGCGGGCCGGTTTCAAGATCGTTCACGTGCCCCAGGCAAAGATCTGGCACAAGATCCCGCTCGACGCCAGGTCACGTTCTCCGCTTGTGCATTACTATATGACCCGCAACCGCTTGCTGTTTCTCAAAGCCACAGGTGTGGGCCCACGGGTCTGGGTCCATGTCCTGTTGGGTGAGTACCTGCGCACACTGGTCAGTTGGAGCGTCAAAGCCCAATGGCGGCACAAGCGACCGCTGCGTATGGCCATGCTTCGGGCGATCGCTGACGCTGGACGGGGTCGGTGGGGTAAGCAGCCGATTGCCGCGTAGGTGCCCATGAAAGGATGACCCGTTGATGAGAGTCTTGTTCTTGTCGTCCTGGTACCCTTGTCCGCCAGACAACGGATCCAGGATCAGAGTGTTCAATCTGATCAAACAGCTATCCAGGTGGCACGAGATCACCCTGCTTTCCTTTGCCCGTAGTCCGGTACCCGAGGAGCGTGTGGAAGAGATGGAGGCCTATTGTCGCTCTGTCCAGGTGGTTCCCTACAGAGCGTTCAACCCTAACCGCCTGAAGGCGTTGCTCGGCTTTCTGTCTATCCGTCCCCGATCTGTCATCGACACCTACAGCCGGGAGATGCAGGCTCTCGTCGAGAAAGTGTGTGCAGATGAGTCCTTCGATGTCGTCGTTGCTTCTGAGATGGATGCTGCACAATATGCACTCTTGGTGGATCGGGCAGCTCGTGTCTTCGAGGATATCGAGCTGGCGGTGATTCGCGAGCAGTCTATGCGTCTACGCAGTCCCGTATCCAGGGTTCGCAGTAGATTGACGTGGTGGAAGCTGTCACGTTTCCTGCCTGGACTATTGCGTTATATCGATGGATGCACAGTGGTGTCGGAGCAGGAACGCGACTTGCTGGCGGCAGTCGTTCCGGGATATGATTTGGTGGCTGTTGTGCCCAACGGAGTTGATTCGGAGGCATATAGTGGTGACTTTGGCGTGCCGGAGCCGGATAGCTTGATCTACTCCGGCGCGTTGACCTACGGCGCCAATTTCGACGCGATGGATTTCTTTCTGCGCGACGTCTTCCCTCTGTTGAAAGCTCAGCGCCCCAATGCCAGTCTGCGGATTACCGGGCGTTACGATGGTGTACCGGTAGAGCGATTGCCACTGGGCAATGGCGTCGAGTTGACCGGCTATCTGGACGACATTCGGCCAGCGGTGGCCCAGAGCCGCGTGTGCGTGGTGCCGTTGCGCGTTGGCGGCGGCACGCGACTAAAGATCCTGGAGGCGATGGCTCTGGGTACGCCAGTGGTGTCTACCAGTAAAGGGGCCGAGGGACTGGAGGCACGGGCAGGCGAGGATTTGCTCGTTGCTGACGATCCGGGTGAGTTCACCCGGATGGTGGTGCGCTTGCTGAGCGACGATGCCCTGTACCATCGGGTGCGTGACAACGGCCGCCGCCTGGTCCGCAGGCTGTATGATTGGGGGACGATTGGTGCCCGACTGAATGTCTTCCTGGAAGATGTCTCAGCGCGGTATAGGGTGCGTCCGCGCCGTAGCGGCGTGATCAAATCACGTCCCACACAAGAGAGAGCGGGATGATGCTGCAATCCATTGTCAGGCGCTTACCTGTGTCTCCGAGGACCCTTATGCAAATTGGGGTGGTCGGGGTGACCTTGGTGGTGGAATTGGGCCTCGGTTACCTGGCTCCCCGACTGCGCAACCCGCAGTTGGTAGTTGCTGCGGCATTGGTCCCATTGGCAGGATTGATCCTATACCGCCTGGGTCGGCTGGAATACGGCATCTTGTCCATCGTCATTGTCACTGGAATGGTGCCCTTTACGCTGCCCACTGGCACTGAGAGTGAGATAGTTGTCAGTCTGGTCGTCACGTTAGGCATGGTGGGTTTGTGGGTGATCAAAATGCTGGTGGTGGAAAAGCGGCTGTGGTTGAAGCCGGTGCGGACCAATACACCCCTGTTGGTTTTTATGGGGATTTGTTTAGTTTCCTACTTCTGGAGCAATACATTCCGCGATGTGCTGGTCATACTGTGGGGCAGTTTCCCCTTGGTCCAACTGGCGGCGCTGGTCGTGATGCTGCTGCTGCCTGCTGCCTTTCTCCTCGTTTCCAACATGCTTGAGGAGGTGATATGGCTCAAGCGGCTTGCCTGGGTGATTATCGGTTTGGGGACAGCAGCCATCATCACGTACACGACCGGGTTGCCCTTCAGTCGCTTGTTCAACACAAGGGGAATCTTTCCCACCTGGATCATTTCGCTGACCTATGCCTTTGCGCTCTACGACGAGGAACTCAGCCTTTGGCAGCGCGCCGGGCTTCTAGGCGTCTGCGGCCTTTGGCTTTGGTGGCAGCTCGGTCGGGGGGCTCTCTGGATGTCCGGCTGGGTGCCAGCACTGGTGGCATTGGCGGTGATCACCTGGCAGCGCTCCAAGAGGCTGTTCCTTCTATTCGCTGTCTTGGGCTTGGTGTATATTCAAGTGAACTTCGACGAGCTCTACTACGAAGTGGTCGTAAAGTCTGAAGAAGAAGGTGATTTCCAACGGTTAGACCTGTGGCGGACGAACCTGGAATTGGTGGGCAATCATCCTCTCTTTGGCACTGGCCCGGCTGGCTACGCGGTCTACTACATGACCTACCATCCGGAGAACGCTCGTTCCACCCACAACAACTACTTTGACATCATTGCTCAGACGGGCATCACTGGCATTCTGGCCTACCTCTGGTTCTGGGCGGCACTGGCCTATACAGGTTACGAGTTGAGCCAGGCGCTCAATCACCGCCGCGATTTTGAGTCTGCCTATGCTGCAGCCATGCTGGGCGGTTGCGCGGGAGCGATCTTTTCCGGGATGCTGGGTGATTGGATTATCCCCTTCGCCTACAATCAGACGATCACAGGGTTCGATCACTCGGTTTACGCCTGGGTGTTGCTGGGAGGGATGGTCAGCCTGTGGCACATCGTCAAGGCCCGCCAGGCCGAGGCTGTATAAGGAATAGAGAATGTCACTACTCAGGCTCTCCTGGTATGTCATTCCGAGTGAGCGTAGCAGCCTGCCTTGAGCATGGTCGAAAGGAATCGAGGAATCTCCACTTGCAATGGCAAATGTGATTCCGACAAGAGATTCCTCGACTCCCTTCGGTCGCTCGGAATGACGGAGCCGAGTAGGGGCACCAACGCACGTGGGGCAGGTCGCCGGGTTCTGTGCATCGGGTTTTAGTAAATCTATCAGATTTCTTTAACGCTGTGTGAACGGGAATGTCTTATGATGGGGGAGTATTGCCCTGATGTACGATGTCTCGATCGTCATTGTTAGCTGGAACACCCGTGCTCTCTTGGCTCGGTGCCTTCAGTCGGTCTTCGACACGACGAGTAACCTGGATTTTGAGGTTATCGTGGTCGACAATGCCTCCACTGACGGCAGTCAGGACATGGTGCAGCAGTGGTTCCCAAATGTCCATCTGATTGCTAACAAGGAGAATCTCGGATTCGCGAAAGCTAACAACCAGGCGATTCGACGCAGTCAGGGGCGTCATGTGCTACTCTTGAACAGTGACGCATTTGTGCGCGAGAACACGATTGAGCGCATGGTCGCCTTCATGGATGCACACCCCCGGGCGGGTATGGCGGGCTGCAAACTGCTGTATGAGGACGGTCGTCTTCAACCCTCGTGCTATACTTTCCCGACGCTGTTCACGGAATTTTGTATCGCCACCAGGTTGGACAGGTTGCTTCCTAAGAGCCCTCTGTTCGGCAAATATCGCATGACGTACTGGGACTATGGCGATGTGCGCGAGGTAGAGGTGATCGTGGGGGCGTTCATGATGGTCCGTGCCACGGCCATAGATGAGGTTGGATTGCTGGACGAGAGTTATTTTATGTATTCCGAAGAGGTGGATTGGTGCTATCGGTTCAAGCGGAATGGTTGGAAGATATACTTCTATCCTCACGCGGAAGCTGTGCATCTGTGGGGAGGTAGTAGTAAACAAGTCCCAGTTGAGACGCTGATACGGATGTATCGCAGCCGTGTCGCCTTCTTCCGCAGATACTATGGAAAGTGCTCAGTAAGCTTGTTGAAGTTAATTATCGGTTTCAACTGTCTTCTCAGAGTTGGTCCAGGAGCCTGGTATTACTTTCGGACGGATAACCCGCGGATGCGCCAGAAACACCAGGCTTTCTGGCGTCTCTTGCGGGCTCTGCCCTCGCTGTAGACTTGGTGTTTTGCGGGATGGAGTCGCATCGTTGGCGGACGCTTCACAGGTATGTGGAGGCTCATCTGTGCAAGTCCCGTTGGTTCTAGTTGGCGATCACATTAAGACAAACTCGTTGAATGGGGAGGAACGAACGGATGACTGTGCCCCACGTCGGGATTACGCGGAGATTGCGCAAAGATTGCGAGGAAAGCTCTCCGGGTATGATTTGTCTGATGCTGCCTGGTATCATTGGACCCGTCAGGTTGAGAAACGTATCAAGCTTGATTTAGTGGAGGCAGTTTTTGCCGCCAGCCGGTGTTCCAAACACAACGCTGTGCTTTCAACCTCGGAAAAGATAGCTGTTCCGCTGGCAGCGGCGTTATTTATCACAAAGCAACGGATCCCTCACGTTGTTGTCGCACATAAGCTATCATCGGGGCTCAAGACTCGCCTCTTTCGAGTGTGGCAGATCTATGAGGCGTTTTCCCACGTGCTTTGTGTCTGCCAGGCTCAGGCAGACTATGCCACCAATTTGCTAGGGGTGCCAAAGTCAAGAGTAGATTTTGTCTACGACAAGGTTGACCATCGCTTCTTTCGTCCTCTCGACGTAGGCACCGAAGACTATGTGTTGGCTGTAGGTCGGGAGCAGCGCGATTACACGACACTGCTGCGGGCGATATCGGGGACTGGCCTGAAACTGGTCGTCGTAGCTTCAAGCCCATGGTCAACCAGTCAGATCCAGATGGATGAGATTAGAGATGTGACTGTTCTGAGCCATATTCCATACTGCGAACTCAGGGACTTGTACGCCAGGGCACGATTAGTAGTTGTTCCCTTGTTCGACGTAGATTATGCAGCCGGTGTGAATACAGTATTAGAAGCGATGGCGATGGCGAGACCGTTGATCGTCAGCCACACGAGAGGCATTGCAGACTATGTTGTGCACGACGAAACGGGTTTATATGTGTCACCTGGGGACGCGGAAGAGCTGAGAGATGCTGTTCTGTCTGTGTGGGAGCGGCCCAGCGAACTCGATCGACTGGGAACCAACGCCAGAGAAGCAGTCGAGGAACGTATGAATTTGGATATTTACGTTCAAGAAGTCGTACGAATCGTGCGCGATTGCTTGCGAGCGTCGGGGGCGTGAGCGCATGAATGTCTTCTCCAGATTACGTCTTGCTGCATACACCGGGCAGTGAGTCCCTGCTGGAGATATGAAACACGGTGAGATTGTCTGTCTAAAGTCTGCAGGAGAGGAGCTATGTCTAGGTTAATGATGAGTCTTACAGTCTTCGCTGTCGTTGGTGCTGTGCTAGCGGCCTGCGTTCGGCCTCTAAGTTCGTCAGCGGCGCCCCCCGTAAGCCCTGCCGAGGAGTGGACCCATCTGTCGAGCAAGAATGGTGATCTTCCCCCACCCAGCAACTCCACACAGCAGACGGCTTCCCTGGTCTTGGATGTGGATAAGGATGGCATACAGGACTTCGTCATCGGCTGTCGGGAGGCGGGGCCAGCGATGGTGTGGTACCAGCGCAACGCTGACGGGTGGACAAAGTACCTGATTGATGATGCTACCCTTCACATTGAGGCCGGTGGGGCGTCTGCCGATATAGATGGAGATGGAGATCTGGACATCGTTATGGGGGGCGACTACTTGAGCAACAAGGTGTGGTGGTGGGAGAACCCCTACCCAAACTACAACCCAGCCACCCCGTGGACGCGGCGCGAGATCAAGAACTCCGGTTCCAACATGCATCATGATCAGATCTTCGGTGACTTTGACGATGATGGACAGGTGGAGCTGGTCTTTTGGAATCAGTATGCCAAAAAGCTTTTTATCGCCGACATCCCCGCTGACCCGAAGAACACGCAGCCCTGGTCGTATCAGGAAATCTTCTCGTGGAGCTCTGGCGCGTTGGAAGGGTTGGATCAGGTGGACGTCGACGGCGATGGGAAGGTCGATATCGTGGGGGGCGGTCGCTGGTTCGAGCACAACGGCGGCACGAGCTATACCCCTCATATCATTGACAGTGGTCAAGCGTTCGCGCAAGTGGCCGCGGGTCAACTGAAGGCCGGGGGTCGGCCGGAGGTGGTCTTCGTGGCCGGCGATGGTGTAGGTCGTTTGAAGTGGTACGAGTGGACGGGCAGCGACTGGGAGGGCCACGACCTGCTGGGGTTCGACGTGGATCATGGACACAGCCTGGAGATAGCCGACATCGACGGCGACGGGAAGTTAGATATCTTCTGCGCCGAGATGCGGTTAGACGGAGGTAATGGCGATGCCAAGATGTGGATTTTTCTTGGCGATGGCAATGGCAACTTCACGCAGACGGAGGTGGCTACCGGGTACGGAAATCACGAGTCGAAGGTGGGGGACCTGGACGGCGACGGGGACCTGGACATCCTGGACAAGCCCTACAACTGGGACACGCCACGGGTGGACGTCTGGCTCAATGGGGGCATAGGCCTGTCGCTCGATCGCTGGGAACGGCACGTGGTGGATGCCAATAGGCCATGGCGGGCCATATTCATCAAGGCGGCGGACGTAGATGGGGATGATGATCAGGACATTGTCACGGGCGGCTGGTGGTATGAAGACCCCGGGGAGCCGGGTGGCACCTGGACGCGACATACGATTGGGGCGCCACTCAATAACATGGCCACCGTCTACGACTTTGACGGCGACGGCGACGTGGATGTGTTGGGGACGGAAGGGAAGGGGGCCGAGGTCAATCCCAACTTCGTTTGGGCGCGCAATGACGGCACGGGCGCGTTCACCATACTGCACAACGTCGACAGTGGCGACGGTGACTTCCTGCAAGGCGTGGCGGTCGAGAGTTTTGAGAGCAACAGTGATCTCCAGGTGGCGCTCTCGTGGCACGCGGCTGGAAAGGGCGTGCAGCGGCTTGCCGTTCCTGCCAACCCCTCAAGTGGGATGTGGGGTTGGGATCAGCTATCCTCAACCTCGCAGGATGAAGCACTGAGCGCCGGCGACATCGACCGCGACGGCGATGTCGATCTGCTGCTGGGGACCAAGTGGCTGTGCAATGATGGGGGGGCGTGGACGGCGTACACCCTCAATGGCACCAGCGGGGACCCCGACCGAAATCGCTTGGCCGACGTCAACGGGGATGGTCGGCTGGACGCGGTGATCGGGTTCGAGGCCATCAGCACGCCAGGCAAACTGGCCTGGTACGAGCAGGGGGCTTCGGCGACCTCGACCTGGAGCGAGCACGTGATCGCGAACGATGTGATCGGGCCGATGAGCCTGGACGTGGCGGACATGGATGGCGACGGAGATCTGGACGTCGTCGTCGGTGAGCACAACCTGTCTGACCCATCGAGCGCAAAGCTGTATGTCTTTGAAAACGAGAATGGCCAGGGCACCAGTTGGACAATGCACGTGGTCCACACGGGCGACGAGCACCACGATGGCGCGCAGGTGGTGGACATCGAAGGCGACGGTGATCTCGACGTCATCTCAATCGGCTGGGGTCACAGCCAGGTTCTTCTCTACGAGAACAAGGCGGTCCATCACGTCCATCTCGAGCCACGTGTCTGGTTGCCGGTGGTGCTGAAATTGCTGACGGTCAGTCCGCCCGGCGAGCGGGTCACGGACGGTCTGCAGGTGCTTTATACCTTCGATGAGGGAAGTGGGGAGACGGTAAATGACGTCTCGGGCGTCGGTTCACCGTTGAATCTCAGCTTGGGCGGCACGGCTGCAAGCTGGATCCCGGGCGGAGGCCTGGCCATTAACTCGTCCGCCCTTGTCGCTTCCGAGGGTCCTGCGACCAAGGTCGTTGAGGCCTGCCAGACCACGAACGAGGTCGCGATCGAGGCCTGGGTCAAGCTGGCGAACGCCACCCAGGATGGACCGGCCCGCATTGTCACACTGTCATCAGACCCACACCACCGCAACTTCACCCTGGGCCAGGATGGCGGCACATACGATGTTCGCCTGCGCACGACTGCCACGGATGACAACGGGACACCCTCGCTGACCGCCACGGGTGGCTCCCTGGCGACTGAACTGACCCACGTAGTCTACACCCGCGACGCATCCGGTGTGGCCAGGATTTACGTCGACGGCGTCGAACGGGGGAGCCGGACCGTAGGTGGAGACTTATCCAATTGGAATGGGGACTACCGCCTGGCACTGGCCAACGAACTCACGGAGGACCGTCCCTGGCTGGGTGAGTGCTACTTGGTAGCTGTGTTCAATCGTGCACTGAGCCAGGCTGAGGTGAGCCAAAATTTCAGCGCTGGGTGGTGACCGCGCCGGCAGCTCGGCTGGCGTTGGTTGCCAAGCTGTGGAGAGAGGGAAGACACATGAGCGACGCCAGATCTCGCGTAAGTATTGGCCTGCCCGTGTTCAATGGAGAGAACTACATTCGGGAAGCGCTGGATTCGATTATGGCGCAGACGTATTCAGATTTCGAGCTGATCATCTCGGATAACGCGTCTACGGACGGGACCGAGGAGATCTGCAGAGCATACGCAGCCAGGGATGAGAGGATTCGCTACTTCCGCAATGACACAAACCTGGGCGCTGCCAAGAACTACAACCGTGTCTTCGAAATGTCCTCCGGAGTATACTTCAAGTGGGTTGCCCACGATGATGTGTGCGCGCCCGAGTTCCTGGAGCGCTGCGTTGGGGTGCTTGATCGTGAACCTGCCATAAGTGTGTGCTACCCCAGGACGAAGCTTATCGATGAACGAGGGCAGATCAGGGGAACATATGCCGATGGCTTAAATCTCCGATCGCCGAAACCACACGAGCGCTTCCGCCAGTTTTTCGAGACCCAGGGATTGTGTCATGCAATTTTTGGGCTAATACGGGCGAGCAGTCTTAGGGCTACGCGCTTGATCGGGAATTATGGGGCATCGGACAGGGTTTTGCTCGGCGAACTTGTTCTGCATGGTGAGTTCTGTGAGCTCCCTGAATACTTGTTTTATCGCAGAATCCACCCGCGGATATCGACGACAGCGAATCAGACCGATAGCGAGATCGCTGCCTGGTTCGACCCGAAGAAAAGGGACAAGATCGTGTTGCCAAGGTGGAGGCGTTTCTTTGAATATCTCGGTACGATCAAGCGCGCGCCACTGAGTTGGCCTGAGCGAGCGAGTTGCTATATACAACTGGCTCATTTTGTTCTATTGCCAGAGAGGTGGCGCAACATGGTGGAGGAGTTGCTTAGGGCCTCCAGGATAGTCCACAGATCGTTGTTTAGAAGCAGGTGATATCGGAGATATGCGGCGAGGGCGGTACGTATACACTCGTAACGTTGGGCACTCAACGCCGATTAGACGGCATCCGATCAGGAGGTTCACATGAAAGTTGGAATTCTTGCCGGTGGGGTAGGGTCCCGTCTAGCAGAAGAGACCCGGGTAAAGCCGAAGCCGATGGTCGAGATCGGTGGAAGACCGATTCTATGGCATATCATGATGCACTACGCTCGTTATGAATTCAAGGAGTTTGTGATCGCCCTGGGGTACAAGGGCGAGGTGATCAAGAGATACATGCTGGACTATTGCTCGCTCAACAGCAACTTGACCGTGAATCTAGAGACTGGAGAGGCAGAGGTTCACAATGATTACAGAACCGATTGGGTGGTCGAGTTGGTGGATACCGGGATCCCAACGCTTACCGGGGGGCGTATCAAGCGTCTGGCACCCTATCTGGGCGAAGGAACCTTTATGTTGACCTGGGGCGATGGTGTGTCTGACGTGAACCTGCACGATCTGTTGGCTTTTCATCGATCCCACGGCAAATTGGCCACGCTTACCGCCGTTCGCCCACCGGCTCGTTTTGGCCATATTGTGCTGCAGGATGACCAGGTAGCGGAGTTCTCCGCCAAGCCTCAGACCAGGACAGGATGGATCAACGGTGCGTTCTTCGTGCTTGAGCCGGCGGTGTTCGACTACATCGACGGCGACGACACGCAGTGGGAAAGAGAGCCATTGGAGCGCTTGGCGAAGGATGGACAATTGATGGCCTACCGGCATGAATCGTTCTGGCAATGCATGGATACGTTGCGCGATAAACGTCTGTTGGAGGATATGTGGCAGAGTGGCGATGCACCGTGGAAGATATGGGGGTGATGGCTACTCCTGCATCACTCTCGACCTGACGCATGAAGGTACTTTTAGAATTATTCACTTTGCCTAAACCATCCATTCACGTTGTTATAGTAGTATTAGTATTAGTAAGACCACCGAAGGGGGCCTGGTATGAAAGTAGCCATTCTTGCCGGGGGCGTCGGCACTCGGCTGGTAGGAGTGGAAGTGAAGCCGAAGCCGATGGTCGAGATTGGTGGGCGGCCGATTCTCTGGCACATCATGATGCACTACGCTCATTATGATCTCAAGGAGTTCGTGATTGCCCTGGGGTACAAGGGCGAGGTGATCAAGAGGTATATACTGGACTATTGCTCGCTCAACAGCAACCTGACGGTCAATTTGGGAAACGGCAATGTACGCATCCACGATGGCCCCAGGCCGGATTGGACGGTTGAGTTGGTGGACACTGGGGTTCCGACGCTCACCGGGGGACGTGTCAAGCGCTTGGCGCCCTATCTATACGATAGGACCTTTATGCTGACTTGGGGTGATAGTGTCTCTGACGTGAATCTGCACAATCTCCTGGGTTTCCATCGAGCGCACGGTAAGTTAGCCACCATGACTGTAGTGCACCCGGCGGCGCGTTTTGGTCACCTGGATCTGCAGGACGATCAGGTGATGGAGTTCTCGGAGAAGCCTCAGACCAGGGCAGGTTGGATCAATGGCGCGTTCTTCGTGCTAGAGCCAGGTGTGTTCAACTACGTCGACGGCGACGACACGCATTGGGAAAGGGAGCCGTTGGAGCGCTTGGCGCAGGACGGTCAACTTATGGCCTATCGGCATACGTCTTTCTGGCACTGTATGGATACGTTGCGCGATATACGATTGTTGGAAGATCTCTGGCAGAGTGGCAATGCACCATGGAAAGTCTGGAGGTAAATACATGCGCGTACTGGTAACCGGCCACAAGGGATACATTGGCACGGTGTTGGTGCCTATGCTGATTGATGCGGGGCACGACGTGGTGGGATTGGACAGCGACCTGTATCGATACTGCACGTTTGGGGATGAACGGAAGATCCAGCAGATCCCTGAACTGAAGAAGGAGCCGCTTCGCTACCCTTCATATGGGAAGGACGTCCGAGATGTGGGGAGGTCCGATCTGGATGGGTTCGAGGCCGTGATCCATCTGGCGGGTTTCTCCAACGACCCCCTGGGCGACATGAACCCGGCACTCACGTACGAGATCAACCACGCCGCCTCCGTGCGCCTGGCGCGGCTGGCGAAGGAGGTAGGGGTCACGCGGTTCATCTTCTCCTCCTCGTGCAGCAACTATGGCTCGGCAGGGCAGGACTGGGTGGACGAGGAATCGGAGCTGAACCCGGTTACTCCGTATGGCATCTCCAAGGTGCGTGTGGAGGAGGACGTGATGGGGCTGGCGGACGACGACTTCACCCCGACGTTTCCCCGTAGTGCCACGGCGTACGGCGTGTCGCCGCGGCTGCGGTTCGACCTGGTGCTGAACAACCTGACAGCCTGGGCCTTCACTACCGGACAGGTGTACCTGAAGAGCGACGGGATGGCGTGGCGGCCGATCGTGCACTGCACCGATATGGCGCGGGCGTTTGTCGCCATCCTGCACGCACCGCGGGAATTGGTGCGCAACCAGGTGTTCAACGTAGGGCGCACGCAGGAGAACTACCGGATCCGTGAGCTGGCCGAGATCGTGGCCCAGGTGGTACCGGGTTCGCGGGTAGAGTATGCGGAGGGCGCGGGTGCGGATAAACGGTGCTACCGGGTGCGGAGCGACAAGTTGCCGCAGACGTTGCCCGAGTACCAACCACAGTGGGACGCACGGCGGGGTGCGGAGGAGCTGTACGCCGCGTTCCAGGAGGTGGGGTTGACGCTGGAGGAGTTCGAGGGGGCCAGATACAAGCGCGTGGCCCACGTCAAGCATCTGGTGAAGAGCGGTCACCTGGATGAGGCCCTGCGCTGGAGAATGGAAACGCCTGTGGGGCCGGCGGTGTGAGGCAGCGGGCGCATTGGGATGAGGAGTCATATGAGCAATTCAAAGCTGGTCTGTCGTTCTTGTGGGTACGCGGAGTTGGAGCCGATCCTGTCGCTGGGGCGGACACCACTGGCGGATGCGCTGCTGACCGAGGAGCAGTTGGAAGAGCCGGAGTTGATCGTGCCGCTCGAGTGGGTGTTCTGTCCCGAATGTTCGCTGGCGCAGATCACGGAGTCGGTGTCTCCGGAGATCCTGTTCGGTAAGCACTATCCATACTTCTCCTCCGTCTCCAATAGCTTGGTGCAGCACTTCCGGGAGAGCGCGGAGGAGCTGATCGGATCGAGGAAGTTGGGGCCGGACAGCGTGGTGATCGAGGCAGCCAGCAACGACGGGTACATGCTGAAGAACTTCGTGGAGCGGGGGATCCCGGTGCTGGGTATCGATCCGGCGGAGGGGCCGGCGCGGGCGGCGCAGGAGGCGGGGATCCCCACGCGGTGCACGTTCTTCGGCAAGGAGCTGGCGGTGCAGCTTCGGGAGGAAGAGGGACTGGCAGCGGATCTGTTTCTGGCCAACAACGTGCTGGCACACGTGCCAGATTTGAACGGCTTTGTCCAGGGCATCAAGATCATGCTGAAAGAGACCGGGCAGGCGGTGCTGGAGGTGCACTACGTGGGAGCGCTGGTCGATCACTGCGAGTTCGACACCATCTACCACCAGCACCTGTGTTACTTCTCGGCGACGTCGGTGGACAATCTGTTTAGACGACATGGGCTGTTTCTCAACGAGGTGCGGAGAATCCCGACGTACGGGGGATCGCTGCGGCTGTTCGTGGGGCAGCGGGAGGCGGTGGGGGAATCGGTTCGATCGTTGTTGGCGGAGGAGGCGGACAAGGGGGCGGATCGGATCGGCTACTATCTCGCGTTTGCGGATCGGGTGCAGGGGATCAAGCGTGACCTGATGGACTTGCTGTGGAACCTGAAGCGGCAGGGGAAACGGATTGTGGCATACGGGGCGGCGGCCAAGGCGGCGACCTTGCTCAGCTACTGTGAGATTAGCCAGGATCTGGTCGACTACGTGGTGGACCTGAACCCGGTCAAGCACGGGCGGTACATGGGGGGCAATCACCTGCCGATTTTGCCCACCACGAAGCTGGTGGAGGATATGCCGGACTACGTGTTGCTCCTGGCGTGGAACTTCGCGGAGGAGATCCTGCGGCAGCAAGAGGTCTATCGACAGCAGGGGGGCAAGTTCATTGTTCCCATACCGCAGCTTGAGATTGTCTAGATTTGAAGGAAGCAGTGCTTGGCGCCTGCGTCTGGCTGTATGCACTGCAGGCGCCGATTGTATGTTGGCGTGGGGGGATGCAAAAGTGTGGCCTGGCTATATATTGGGCGGGGTGTGGAGGATGGTGGAATGAGGTCCGTTACTAAGCTTCTCTTCTGTTGCTTGCTCGCTTCTCTGTTCGCGATGATACCGCTTCGCCCGAGCGCCGTGGAGGCTGGCATATACAACGCGGACGAGGAGGTGACGTACAAGGAATACTGGATCAGTCACAGTGAATTCACCGGTGGGTGTGGCAGTCACGAGGTGCCCGAAGGTGGCTCCTGGTATCTCGAACCCTGGCCGTGTACAAAGACGTTGGAGTTTGAGATCCCGGATGACTTTTCGCAGGCCTTGAAGGTAGAGATCTACCTGGACTTATGGCGGAATCACGTCGGGCAGAGCGCCAGATTTGCGCTAAATGGTGGACCCACTCACGCTCCGGATGTGGGCTATGACTGGAGCCGCACCCCCTACGTCGCTGAAATACCCAAATCAGAGCTACAACAGGGTACCAACACAATCACATTGTGGCATACGGCAGGGGGCTATCACGTCCACGACATCGGATTTCGGATCTACTACGATGAGACACATCCTTTGCTTCCTGGGCCGGGGAGCGATGTGACGCCACCGGATGGGCAGCTTGCATCGATTGAGGCTTTAAATGGGACGTTCTTGCCAGGCGAAGGCGGTGCCTTGCAGGTTGACGACCACCAGTTGGTACTAAACGCGACTGCCAGTGGAGCGAGTTACGTTGAATTCCACGCCTTCTACTATGGTTACGATGAGGATAACGACGGTCAGTTTCTGGACTGGCACAATCTGGGCCGCAACAACCGCCACCCCGGCTCGGGTGGCACCATAGATCATATCGGCACGGATACCGGTTCGCCGTATACCGTTGTATGGGATCTATCTCATATAACGGACCAGTCGGGGGCGAAGTTCAAGATACGCATCGTCGACTCATCCGGTAATGTCCGGGAGGCTGCCGGCGGTGTCTCCGCGGAATTCACCTTGTCCCGCACTGATCCAGTTGAGGCGTATGTAAATCCAGGATTCGAAGATGTGGTCTTGTATCACGATGGGATGTATCCTGATACTGCCGTCCGGCATGTGGATTTGCCTGATGACATCTCAAATTTCAATGAAGCCTACATCGTCGGCGCTTACTGGCGAAATCCCTATATTTCAATCAATAGCAACCCCCAGTTTAACGCCTTCGTCTCAGGCGAGGATGAGTGGGGGCTTTCGGTCAGAGAAATCCCATTTTCCTTCCTCAGACCGGGCAGAAACAAGATCGAGTATTTGCACAACACAGGGTTCGGAGAATTCATTGAAGAGCCTGGCCCTATGATTGTGCTCAGGTGGACGCAGCCTGCCTTTGCCGTGTCCAGAAACGCGCTCTACTTCGCCGGCGAGCAAGGTGGTGCAGACCCGAGGATACAGCACGTGGGTATCACCAACACAGGGGGAGGGGCGATTCATTGGAGCGTGAGCGTGCTGGGTGGTTCCGGATGGCTGAACGTTGCTCCTGGCTCTGGACTCAACGATGGCGTCATCGACGTGAGCGCAAGTACGACGGGCTTGGGTGCAGAGACGTACACAGATGTGCTCATCGTGTCGGCGGATGAAACGACAGCAACGGCGCAGATCAGCGTCACGCTAGACGTGACCTCAGAGGGGACGCCCCTATACAGCGAGAATTTTGAGGGCTACACCTCGGACGTAGATCCCGACGACTGGGTGGACACAAAGGCCGATGGCAGTCTGGAGGTGGACGATACGTTGTTTAAGACCTTTGACCTGAACGGAAATAAGGCCTTCGGCACCGTATCTATTCAGCCCAATATACACTCCCACTACGTGGTGACCGGGAGCAACATATGGTCGGCCTATGAGTATACAGGGCGCATGATGGTGACGGCGGATGATGGTGGGATTGGGATCACCTTCCTAAGCCATTATCCGCAAGAGGATTCATACTATCGGCTGCGCCGGTACGGCAGCGATGGTTCATTCCACGTCAGTCCGCATAGAACGACCATAACCGGCGGCGCCGTGGATACGGGTGTGATTCCGAATCCGAACGATTGGTACCGCTTCAGGATTCAAGTGGAGCCCGTAGGCACCCAAACTGAGATCAAAGCCAAAGTGTGGCGCGAGGGGGATGCAGAGCCGGCCAACTGGCAGGTGGATTGCTACGACGACCATGCCGCGCGGCTGACCGCGGGGACGGTAGGATTGTGGGCGTTTTCCTCAGGTGGCAAGTATTGGGATGACCTGGCTGTGAATCTATTGCCTCGTGAGTTGGATCAGTTCCCTCCTTTCACCTACGGGCATGAGCCGGCTCCAGGGACTTTTGGTGTAGATCCTGCCTCAAGTGTGAGTGTGCACGTCGCCGATGCCAACCTGGGCGTGGCTACGCCCACCCTGACGATGGCTATCGATGGTGTGTTTGTCACGCCGACCATCACAGGTGCCCCATTAGACTATGCGCTGATGTACGATCCGCCGGTTGACTTCAGCCCCGGCGAAGTTGTGACCGTGGCCGTCGACGCGTGTGACCTGCACGTGCCACCTCACTGCATGGCTACCGAGACGTATTCTTTCACGGCGGGGGCGTCATCGCCGCCGGTTGTGGATATCTGGTACGGCCACTATCAGCGATTCGGGCACATCGGGAAACCGCAGAACTACGTTAATATCCTTGGCAATGTATCCGACCCCGATGGCGTCGAGTCACTGGTTTATGCCCTGAACGGTGTCCCACAGTCGACGCTGGTCATCGGCGCGGACACGCGCCGCCTGGCCTCCGATGGCGACTTCAACATCGATCTGGAGTGCACGGACCTGGTGAGCGGAACCAACCGGGTTGTCATCACGGCCACCGATAGCTACGCCCACCAGTCCGTGGAGACGGTGACGGTTGAGTACACCAGCGGAAATGTTTGGCCGGAGCCATATTCGGTGGACTGGAGTTCCGCCACGAGCATACAGGATGTGGCGCAGGTCGTTGATGGATTGTGGACTCTGGAGTCGGATAGCGTTCGTCCGGTCATAACCGGCTATGATCGTCTGGTTGCGATTGGGGACGTCTCGTGGGATGACTACGAGGTGACGGTCCCTATCACGGTTCACGACGTGGATATGTCCACGGGTCCGAATAGCGGCCAGCCGGCGCTCGGTCTTCTAATGCGGTGGACCGGGCACACGGATAATCCCGTGTCTGGCTGGCAGCCGAAATCTGGATGGGTACCTTTTGGTGCTATTGGGTGGTGGCGGTTCAGTAGTCCCACTTCAGCCACACTGGAATTCTATGAAACGGGGGTGAGTCAGGGCTTTGCGATCGATTTAGGCGTTACCTATATGTTTAAGGTACGGGTGGACTCGACACCGGGTCAAGGTGGGTTGTATCGTTTGAAGGTGTGGGAGGAAGGTGAGGGCGAGCCCGCTGCCTGGAATCTGACCCACCAGGCGGATTCCTCTAATCTGGGGAATGGCTCCTTCTTGCTCTTGGCTCATCACGTGGACGCCAGCTTTGGCGATGTGACGGTCACCCCAGGCCCGTTCGATGACGCGGTCCCGCCTGTGATCACTAACATTCAGGTCACGCCTGGTCAGACGACCGCGACGGTAACCTGGACCACAGACGAGCCGGCCACGAGCACGGTCTCCTATGGCCTGAGCGCAGCATATGAGAATGGCAGTGTGCGGCATAGCGTGTTGGTGACCGATCACCTGGTCTTCCTGAGCGATCTGGTCTCAGGCACGGTGTACCACTACCAGGTTGCCTCTGCAGACGGCAGTGGCAATCTTGCCAGTTCAACGGATCTGACCTTCACGACGAGCTTCTCCGACACAGACCCGCCTGTGATCAGCGACGTTCAGGCCACGCCCGGCCAGACAGCCGCGATGGTGACCTGGGGTACAGACGAGCCAGCCACAAGCACAGTGTTCTATGGCCGGAGCACGGCGTATGAAGATGGCAGCGAGGGGAACAGCGCGCTGGTGACCGATCACAGCGTCGTGTTGACCGACCTGATCTCGAATACAGTCTACCATTATCAGGTTGTCTCTGCCGACGCCGATGGCAATATGGCGAGCTCATCGGGCTTGACCTTCACAACGAAGGCCGTTTCGGGGTCGTCTGGCATCGTATCAGATGATTTCAACGCGTGTAGCCTGGACACGGGGTTGTGGACGTGGACAGACCCGCGTGGCGACGCCACGTATGCGATGACAGGGACCTTTACTCAGGATGCTTGGCTGTCGATTACGGTTCCATCGGGGACGAGTCACGACATATGGAATTCGGGCAACTTTGCACCGAGGATTATGCAGCCGGCCGGCGATACAGACTTTGAGATCGAGGTCAAGTTTGAGTCGGGGGTGAGCACAGCGTATCAGATGCAGGGTGTGCTTGTTGAGCAGGATAGCGATGATTCCCTGCGCCTCGAATTCCACAGTGATGGCTCGGGGACCAGGCTATTTGCGGCAATTCTTGAGCCGGGCTCGTCAGATCCTTTGAAGCCGACCATCAAATACAACCAACAAATCGCTGGCGTGAACGTAGCGCCCCTTTACATGCGCGTGCGGCGGCAGCAGGCGAACGACCAATGGACCCAGTCATACTCTTTCGATGGGACGAATTGGACGACCCCGGTCACGTTCACCCACGATTTGACGGTCACGGCGGTGGGTGCATACGCGGCCAATGCTGGTAGCAGCCCGCCGGCACACACGGGCCAGATCGACTACTTCTTCAACACCGCCTCTCCCATTGTGCCGGAGGATGGTGATCGGAACACACTGATAGTCCACGCCGTGGGCAGCGGGTCGGTGGTCACCGAGCCGGCCAAGTCCTCGTACGATTGCGGGGAGGTGGTGACGTTGACCGCCGAGCCTGACCTGGGCTGGAGCTTCGCTGAGTGGAGCGGCGACCTGACGAGCAGCGAGACCCCGGTGACGGTGACGATGACCGGAAGCCAGGTGATTACGGCGACGTTCACCCAGGATGAGTACACGCTGACGGTCAACGTCGTGGGTGGGGGCAGTGTCACGGTGGATCCCGATCAATCCAGCTATCACTATGGAGATGTGGTGACGCTGACGACTGAGGCGGAGCCCGGGTGGAGCTTCGCCGGGTGGAGCGGTGCCCTGTCGGGCGCGGACGAACGCGAGACGATCATCATCACCGGCGACACGACTGTCACGGCGACGTTCACGCAGGATGAGTATACGTTGACGGTCAGCGTGACCGGCGAGGGTACGGTCACGGTGGATCCCGACCAATCCAGCTACCACTACGGGGATGTAGTGACGTTGACGACTGAGGCGGAGCGCGGGTGGAGCTTCGCCGGATGGACCGGTGACCTGTTGGGCGCGAACGAACGCGAGACGATCACCATCACCGGCGACACGACTGTGACCGCGACGTTCACGCAGGATGAGTATACGTTGACGGTCGGCGTGACCGGCGAGGGTACAGTCACGGTGGATCCCGACCAATCCAGCTATCGCTACGGAGATGTGGTGACTTTGACGGCCCAGGCCGAGCCTGAGTGGAGCTTCGCTGGGTGGGATGGTGACCTGTCGGGCACGAACGAACGCGAGACGATCACTATCACCGGCGACACAACCGTCACGGCGGTATTCGTCTATGGCGGGCATACCCTGGTGATCCACACGCTTGGCCAGGGGACGGTGGATAAGGATCCCGACTATGCAGTTTATCCACACGACCAAGTTGTCACGCTGACCGCCAGGGCCGACCCTACCTGGACGTTCGCTGGGTGGAGCGGCGATCTGATGGGAAGCGCGGTGACCCAGACGCTGACGATGTCCAGCGACAGGGTGGTGACGGCGACGTTTACTAGCCATCAGATCTTCCTTCCACTTGTCGTCAACGTGCACTCGTCTGATCTGACCGGTTACGGCAACGGTCTAGGCGGTGGCAAACCGCACAAATCTGCGGCGTCGGTGGCCTATCGAAGCGATACTCCCTTTGGCGATGTGGCCATCGTGCGATCGGCGAACAGTTTGAGCTCCACGATTGTATCTGACGATTTCAACGCGTACACTCTCGATACAGACCTGTGGACGTTCATCGATCCACTGACCGACGCCACGCATTCAATGATCGGTACATTCACCGAGAACGCCTGGCTGTCCATCACAGTCCCATCAGGGACGAGTCACGACATATGGGAATCCGGCAACTTTGCGCCGAGGATTATGCAACCGGCCAACGACACAGACTTCGAGATAGAGGTCAAGTTTGAGTCGGGGTTGAGCGAAGCGTATCAGATGCTGGGCCTGCTCGTTGAGCAAGATCACGACGACTTCCTACGTTTCGAGTTTTATAGCGAGGGGTCGAGGACCAGATTGTTTGCGGCGATCCTTGAGCCGGGCACGTTGAATCCTCTGGCACCGACCGTCAAGTACAACGAACCAATCACTGGCCTGAATGAATTGCCCCTTTACATGCGCGTGCGACGGGAGGAGAACGAATGGACTCAGTCGTATTCATTTGACGGTACGAATTGGGTCGCCCCCGTCTCGTTCACTCATACGATGACGGTCACGGCGGTAGGCACATACGCAAGCAATGCCGGGAGCAGTGCTCCAGCGTACACGGGCTACATCGACTATTTCTTCAACACCGCCTCTCCCGTTGTGCCGGAGGACGGTGATCGGAACACGTTGACGGTCCGCACCGTGGGCAGCGGGTCGGTGGTCACGGAGCCGGCCCAGCCCACGTACAATTACGGCGACGTGGTTACGCTGACGGCCACTGCAGACCTAGGCTGGAGCTTCGCTGAGTGGAGCGGCGATCTGACTGGCACTGATGAATCGATGACAGTAACGATGATGGGGAGCAGGGTGATCACGGCCACGTTCACGCAGGACGAGTATACGTTGACGGTCAACACTGTGGGCGGGGGTGCAGTGATCACGGAGCCCGTGAAGCCCACCTATCATTATGGGGATGTGGTCACGTTCACTGCCGAGGCCGACCCCGGGTGGACGTTTGCCGGGTGGAGCGGTGACCTGGCTGGCAGCGACATCAGAACGAGCAGGGTCATCACGGGCGACACCTTCGTCACAGCCACCTTCACGCAGGACGAGTATACGTTGACGGTCAACACTGTGGGCAGTGGCAGCGTGATCACGGAGCCCGTGAAGCCCACCTATCATTACGGGGAGGTGGTCACGTTCACTGCCGAGGCCGACCCCGGGTGGACGTTTGTCGGGTGGAGCGGTGACCTGGCTGGCAGCGACATCAGAACGAGCAGGGTCATCACGGGCGACACCTTCGTCACGGCTACCTTCACGCAGGATGAGTACACCGTGAGAGTGAACACGGTGGGCAGTGGCAGCGTGATCACGGAGCCTGTGAAGCCCACCTATCATTACGGGGAGGTGGTCACGTTCACTGCCGAGGCCGACCCCGGGTGGACGTTTGCCGGGTGGAGCGGCGACCTGGCTGGCAGCGACGTCACCACGACCAAGACCATCACCGGCGACACAACCGTCACGGCGGTATTCGTCCATGGCGGGCATACCCTGGTGATCCACACGCTTGGCCAGGGGACGGTGGATAAGGATCCCGACTATGCAGTTTATCCACACGACCAAGTTGTCACGCTGACC